>PDWI01003045.1_pt1 | contig 25100 bp, 20 predicted proteins | sample 1430891 | NCBI WGS metagenome assembly PDWI01 (sample SAMN01162508, study PRJNA174530) | Oral metagenome, whole genome shotgun sequencing project. | biome: Marine environment; feature: Marine mammal; material: Swab sample of the gingival sulcus; isolation source: swab sample of gingival sulcus...
GTTTGCATTGCCGTGAAAGAAGAAAACTGAACGGGAAGATTTTCAGACATCTGCTCATAATGTTTCAGTTCTCCTGCTTCGTTTCCGATAACCAAATCCAACATCCCGTCATTATCCAAATCGGTAAAAACCGGCTTAGCATTATTTCCGACATTAATGTTATTTAAGTTTTCGGTTACCAAGGTGAATCCGGTTGAGTTTGCGGCATTTTGTTCGTAATGATTCAGATTGCCGTCTTGCTCTCCGATAATCAAGTCCAACAGCCCGTCATTGTCCAAATCCGTAAAAGCGGGAGCAGAATACCGTCCTGCATCAATTTTGTTAAATTTATCGGTTACCAAGTCAAATTCGTTTGAATTTACGGCGTTTTGTTCGTAATGATTCAGATTGCCGTGATACTCTCCGATAATCAAATCCAACAGTCCGTCATTGTCTAAATCGGTAAAAGCCGGAGCAGACCAATTTCCGACAATTTTGTTGAATTTATATGCTACTAAATCAAATTCGGTTGAATTTTTCCGATAATCAAATCCAAAAGCCCGTCATTGTCCAAATCAATAAAAGTCAGAGCAGAATTCCATCCGACATCAATACTGTTAAAGTAATGATCGATAAGTTCAAATTCGTCGGCATCAACTTCGGTTTGTTCAAAATGAATCAAGCGCCCTGAATTGTTTGCTGTAATGAGATCAAGTTTTCCGTCATTATCCAAATCCGTAATTACAGGTTTAAAGTTACTGCCTGAGAGAATATTTTTTAAATTTTCGTTTACCAAGCCAAACTCGGTTGAATTTACGGCATTTTGTTCGTAATGATTCAGATAGCCGGCATATTCTCCGATAATCAAATCCGACAGTCCGTCATTGTCTAAATCGGTAAAAGCCGGAGCAGACCAATTTCCGACAATTTTGTTGAATTTATATGCTACTAAATCAAATTCGGTTGAATTTTTGCCGTCCGACTCTCCGATAATTAAGTCCAACAATCCGTCATTGTCCAAATCGGTAAAAGCCGGCTTAGATATAGTTAGTCCGGTAATCCGGTCAAAGGTATCTTTTTCTGCCCAATTATTTTGGGTAAAGGCTGAAACTGCCGTAAAAATAAATACGGCAAAAAAAATGATTTTTTTCATAATGTCTCCTTTTTTGTTTTTTTGTTTGCCGGACAATAAAGTTTTCGGTATTTTTATTGCCTGATTGCAAGAATTTTAAAAATTCAAATCAGCAGGAACAGGAAACAGCGGTCAATTAAAATATTTATAAAGGGTATTTTTGCAGATTATTAAAAATAAAATTGTGTTGTGGAGGTAAAGTGTTATTTTAAAATAAGTTATAATATTAAATATACTGCATATCTTGTATGTTTATATTTCATAAAAATATTTTCTTATTCTGTTGTCCGGAAATGATTTTTAGAAAACGGGGAATATAAAATATGCGTTTTTTGCAATTTTTGCGTTTATTTAAAACCCTCACCCCCAATCCTCTCCCGCAGGGCGAGGGAGATAAAAGGCAGACAGGAGGCAGTCCCTGCAGGTGTTGCCGGAGCAATGAAGGGAGTTTATTGTAAATTTGCCTGCAGCTCTTCGGAGGACGGGAATTTTGACCTTTTTCAGTTCAGAAGATTTAATTTGTTATTTTTCAAAATTATTATTTAATGCTTTCTGTAAATGATTAAATAATTATGTGTTATATAAAAAAGAGGTCTGCAAGATAAGCAAACCTCGTTAATATTTTTATTTATACGGGTAATTTAATTTCCCGTCATCATGGCAGCAACATCCGATTTGTAATCTCCGATCGGTTTGATTTTAAAGTTTTCAACCAAAACATTTATTACATTGGGAGAAAGGAATGCCGGTAAAGTCGGTCCGAGTCTTATTCCTTTTACGCCGAGGAAGAGCAAGGCAAGCAATACGGTAACGGCTTTTTGTTCGTACCAGGCAATATCAAATGAAATCGGTAAATCGTTGATGTCCTCCAAGCCGAAAACTTCTTTCAATTTCAAGGCAATTACCGCCAATGAATATGAGTCGTTGCATTGTCCGGCATCAAGAACTCTCGGGATACCGCCGATGTCGCCCAGATTAAGCTTGTTGTAGCGGTATTTGGCGCAACCGGCAGTAAGAATAATCGTGTCTTCCGGAAGTTCTTTTGCCACGTCCGTAAAATAACTTCTTTCTTTGTGTCTTCCGTCGCATCCGCCCATAACTACAAAGCGTTTTACGGCTCCTGATTTTACTGCTTCGACAACTTTATCCGCTAATGCCAATACCTGATTATGAGCAAATCCGCCGACAATGGTTCCGCTTTCTATTTCTGTTGGAGGAGGACATGTTTTGGCAAGTTCTATAATTTGAGAAAAATCTTTTTTACCGTCTTTTTCTTCGATATGAACGGTGCCGGGCCAACCTGACATTCCGGTAGTGAAAAAACGATCTTTATATGATTTTTGTACCGGCGTGATGCAGTTTGTTGTCATAAGAATCGGTCCGTTGAAAGATTCGAATTCTTTATTTTGTTTCCACCAGGCATTTCCGTAATTACCTACAAAATGGTCATATTTTTTGAATGCGGGATAATAATTTGCCGGCAACATTTCCGAGTGTGTGTAAACATCTACGCCGGTTCCTTCGGTTTGTTCCAAAAGTTGTTCCATATCTTTAAGGTCATGCCCTGATATAAGGATTCCCGGATTATTTCTGACGCCTATATTGACTTCGGTTATCTCAGGATTCCCGTAAGTTGAAGTATTTGCTTCATCAAGCAATGCCATAACGGTAACGGCGGTTTCGCCGGCTTTCATTACCATATCGATCATTCCGGGTAAATCAAGGTCTTTGAGGGTGGAAGCAAGTCCTTTCATCATAAATTTATAAACATCGTCGCTTTCTTTTCCGAGAACCGCTGCATGTTCCGCATAAGCGGACATTCCTTTCAAACCGTAAATTAAGAGTTCTCTCAAAGAACGAACATCTTCGTTTTCGGTTGACAACACTCCGACAAGCTCGCCTTTTTTTAAAAAATCTTCTTCCGTTTCTCCTGTCCATGTCAAAGCGTCATGATAGTCGGATGTTTTTAATTCGTCTCTGATTTTTAAACCTTTTTTAATCAATTCGACTATTTTGGCATTATCGAAATTGGCATTGGTAATGGTGGCGAACAGTCCTTGCACTATGAATAATCCCGCTTTGGGATCATAATTTTTTTCTCCGGCTAAGGATATTCCTTTTAATACATAGATTAATGTATCCTGCAAACATGCGGTATCCGCTTTTTTTCCGCAGGCTCCCGCGGAATACTTACAACCTTTGTTGCCTATTGATTCTTGGCATTGGTAACAAAACATACTCATTGCTGACTCCTTTTAAGTGTTTATGTGATATTTTACTGCCGGCAGATTAATAATCTTTACCGGCAGCTTGTACGTTTTCGGGATCGAATGCATGGCAAGGCGTTACACCGTAAACCATGCCGCATTCCGCGCATTTTGACTCAAATGTTTCCATTTCAAATTCTTTTCCGCATTCTTTACATTTCAGTTGTAAAGGCATCGGCATATATTGGGTTGAAAATCCCATCATTCTTACTTTATCCACGACTTGTTTGCCGTCTTCAAAACTTCCGCTGCATCCTTCATGCATAATATTTCTCCTTCGCAGTTTTTATTCTTTTATCTGTAATTTGAATTAAAATTTAAACGGCGGTTATTATTTCGCCGTTGCGTAACTTTGTTCTGTAAGCGAGAAGAGTTTTATCCATTTTTTCGAGTTCTCCGAGAATGGCGCGTTCTTCTTCCGCAGTTTCGATTATTTTATTTATTCCGCCGTTTTTTATGACGATTCTTTTATCTCCGTATAAAGCAAGAATAGGATCGTGTGTCGCCATAAGAACTATCTTATCTTCTGATAATAATAAATTTAAGGCTCTTTTTCGGTCGATTCCCGCGTTTTCTATCTCATCTATCAAAATAATGGGAGATTTGCTTAAAATAGCCGTATCGGCAATCATCAAAGCTCTGGACTGACCTCCGCTTAAACTTGTAATCGGAGTTTCGGGAGAAAATTTTTCGCCGGCAAGGTCATTTGCTTTTGTTATAATACGTTCTATGACTTCTTCTCTGTTTTCCGTCAATCGACTTTGAGCGTGCAGTTCCACAAATTCATAAACCGTCAAATCCATAACGAAATTCATGTTTTGGGATAATTGAGCCACTAATTTATCCGAAGTTGAAAATCTCCATTTTTTATCAGGTATTTCATTATTAATCAATATCTTGCGATTTGTAGGCGTATCGTTTTGGGCTACCCATTCTATATCGCTGAGCAGTCTGCTTTTTCCGGATCCCGTCGGTCCTACGATACAGACTATTTCTCCTCTTTTAATTTCAAGCCGAGAGTAACCTTCAGCCTTTCCTGATTTATCAGTTCCCGGAATAATTGTTATTGATTCCGCAATGTTTTCGTTTTTACCGAGAAATTCTTCCATCTGTGAAATAAACTCGCTTAATTGCGAATAAAATTCTTCCGGACGAATAATTTTTTCTTCTTTTTCCGGTTCGTCAAATCCTGCAAAATAATCTTCCAAAGACAATTCGTAAGCTGCTTTCGCATCGACATTGTTATCGGCAAAAAACGATTCGAGAAAGGGATATTCGGACAAAAGATCGGCAACGGTATTTTTCATTATTGCATCGGGATTGGTCTTCATCTATTTCTCCTGTTTGTTCAAATTCATTTTAGAAACGTTTCCCATCTGGTAACTTTCTCCGATTCTGGTTTCGCCCAGACAATACGAACACAAAGCCGAGGGCATGGGAAAACGCAATTCTTTGCCTTTCAAGGTATCGATATTGCTTTCTTCTTCATACAATAAAGTGCTGAGTTCGAAAGCCCCCTGACCGGTCAGACCGTTTATGTGAATGACGGTTGATTTCGGGTTTACCGAATTTACTCGCGAGGCAAAAACTTCGCGCTCCGCCTGCGAGACAATGTCGCCTTTGGTAATGACAACTATATCTGCCGATCTCAACATGGGACCGATTTTCTTGGGAGTGTTGATTCCGCTGAGATTATCTATTACGCAAATTGCTTTTATTCCTTTTATGTAAGGGGAACATCGATTGCACAGTCCTGCCGATTCGCTTATCAAAATATCATATCCGTTTTTTATTCCCCATTCTGTAACTTCTTCGATATTGCTTATGAAATAATGATCAGGACAGAGAGCTCCCGATAAACCTTTTTTTACGGGGATTCCCGCTTTTCGGTAAAGAACGTCGTCATCGGTATAGAGACAATCAAACTTTACAACGGCAACTTTAAAGTTTTGTTTTTTGAGAGATTCTATCGTTTTCAAAATAACGGATGTTTTGCCTGATGAAGGCGGACCGGATACCGTAATTAAATTCATATTTTCCCCGTTACTCCGACTCGTTATGAGAATTTTCAAAAACTTTGACGCAATGTTCGATTAATTTGCTGAGGTTATTGTTGTATATGTAATCCCAGCCCAGCCATTGAAAAGTATTTTCTTCCGGAATACGATTGTCTATATCGGGATTTACGCCGGGGAAAAGACCTTGATGGGATAAAATTTCTCCTACCGTACGTGATGAGAAAAATTTAACGATCGGTCGAATAAGTTCTTTTTTCTCTTTTTTGGCAATCATGAAAATGGGACTGATAATTGCTCCGTCTTTCGGCCATACGGCTTGCATGGGACCGCCGTTTTTTACTGCTTTTGTAAAGAAATAGGGCATAATTGTTACGATAGGACGATTATTTCTTTTTTTATTGCTGTTTACCATTTGCGAAGGATGCAGAGATTCCAAAAGACTTTCACCTATTTTACGAACCCCTTCGTCGCCGTATTTTTTATGAATGTTCAGAAGAATTCCGTTGAATAAATCAAAATCTCCGACAGGCAAAGAAACGCTTTTCTTAAATTCATGCTTCATCAGGTCAGCCCATGTTTCCGGCATTTTAAGGTCCCCCAATTCATCCGTATTTACCAAAAATATTGCCGGAACAACTCCGATTAAAGAAAAATTATTTTTGGGATCTTTCATATTGTAAGGAGCAAAAAGTTTATTGTATTCGTTCTGTTCCGAAATGTCTTCAAACAAGCCTTGTTCATTAAATTTCCCGAATAAATCTTTATCAAAAAAAGTATCGAAACCGGCGGAAATAAAGATATCGGGAAGTTTATCGGCATCTTCCGTTCCTCTGATATTTTCTTCAATCCAATCCAAGCCCATGGAGGCGGCTTTTAATTCATGGCTGACTCTGATATTATGTTCTTTTTCAAAAGATTTTATAAATTTATTGAATGCTTCCAGAAGAGGTATGCGTACCGGACACGGCAACAAACCGACTAAATTAATATCTCCGTTTTCCTGAGTTCCGGATGAAACGGTTACGTCGTTTGCATAAGTTTTGTTTTCTATGGCTTCAATCAAAAGCTCGGAGAAACTTTCGTAATCTATTTGTTTTAACATAAGAGCGGTTTTTAAATTTAAATTGCCGGCAAATTTTTTTCTCATCTCGGCATTGCCCATTTGACGGAAGCCGTTTGAGGTGAAAACATTAATCGTATCCGGATATTTTTCGACAATTTCCGCCAACGTTGTTTTTTCATTAAAATAATTCATTATTATCTCCGTAAATTAATATTACTATATTCAGGTACTCTAATACCTTTATTAATATAAAAAAAATTAAAGCAAAGTCACTAAAGTCATTTTCTTAAAACTGTCCAATATATCCAAGGCATGTTTTCCCAATCCTATTTTAAAAATACAGGTTTTAAAGACACAGACTTCTTTTCCGAAAGGGCAGAAGCCGGAGCCTGCTTTTCCTTCCATGACTTCATAAATATCCAAAAAAGAAATATCTTCAGGTTTTTTTGCCAAAACAAATCCGCCTGCCGGTCCTCTGACCGAATTAACAAAAGAGGCTTTCCCGAGTTTTTGAAAAACTTTTGCCAAATGAGCTTCAGAGGCATGCAGTTCTTTTGCCAAAGATTTTATGCTTAACCTTTCGGGGGCTTTTTGAGCAATAAGCGCCAAGCCGTGAAAAGCCAGATATGATCCTTCCGAAAAATTTACCGGTGAAGTCATTTTTTCTCCTTTTGAAATATTTAGGTACTAATTTACTTAAATAGCTTTATTCGGCAAGATTTTTTTTGAAATAATTTCTGACTTCGAGAAAAAACAATTAATTTTCTTTCCGATTCAGACGCAAATAAATCAGAATAAACAGTTCTTTCCGAAGCAAAAAAACGAAAGCTCGCTAAAACAAACTTTCGTTTAATTAAAATACAGTATTTTATTCTTTCTGATTAATGTTCGGCTACACAGACTTCATTTTTGCTTATGGCTTTAAAGGTTCGATATAAAAGATAAGTAATTATCAATAATAAAAATCCTCCCAAACCGAGAGCAAAATATCGATAGAATATTTTATGAGTTTTATGATACATTAAAATTGTGGCTACATTTAAAGCCACTACAGGAAAAGAGTAAGCCCACCAAGACATGTAAAATTTTATTTTTCCGAATTCTTTTAATCTGGATATAATCAGAATAAACATGAATACTGAAATAAAATACAAAATTTTTCCGAACAGGGTAACATCACCTAAAATTTTCACGCTTGAGATAAAAGCAATGGCAGGAGGAGCAAAAAGGATGAAGAAGGTAGGCATAAATTTTTCGGCTACAGGATGGTGAAAAATTATTCTGTAAATAACAGTAACAAAAAGAATTGTCCACCACATAAGACCGCTTCCGAAAAAGAAAATGGAAATATCCGGATCAAAATGATTTACTCCGACAATTGGAACCATTACGTTACCGACAATGGGGATAAACCAGGACGGATTAATTTGTTTAATGTCAAATTTATGAAACAGCCAACGCGGTATTATTATTATTGAGGCAACAAACTGGACAATTGCTCCGGCAATCCAAAGAGTCTTGGAGACGGATTGATTTAAGGGAAAATATATTACGCTGTAAATCAATAACACTTTTGCAAGCACCGGATAAAAATTTATTCGTACCGGACTGTTATAATCTTCTGCAACTTTTCCGGGATACAACAATAATTTTATAATATACATTAATACCGTAAAAAATGACAGTATAACGGATAAGGTCAGGGCAACACTGAATATTTCTTTGCTCAGCCCCAATACTTCAGGGTCGGTCATTTTTTGGATTACCAAAGTAAAACCGACGATTCCGAGCATCAAAGCGAAAAAAGAAACAGGATAATTTTCAATTTTTTCTTTTAAGGACATAAATCTCTCCCGATAATTTTTTAGATTAAGTATATTATATTATTTGATAATGGCAAATTTTTATTTATACAAAATCAGCAATTGTAAAACATAGATTATTTTCAGCCGGAGAGATAAGAGAATTTTTTTATTATTGATGTCCTGAATTTGCTCGAAAGATGATTTTATCCTTACAATTTACCGTTTATTCCCCTTTTATCCCGCAAATATTTAAAATCCCAAATAAAAACTTTTTCCATGATTTGTTTTCTTACGCAGGGATCGGGATGATTTATAAGAATGAACGTAAACCAAATGATCAGAATTATCCCTTTAAAAATGCTGCTTAGGCTTATACTCCACCAAATTCCGTTTAATCCCAGCAAAGCTGCGGATGAAAGTATCATTGCGCCCGGAACTCTCAAGCCGTTGAACAGCACTGAAACAACGGATGGCTGAATTGTTTTTCCTATACCGTTAAAGGCGCCCGCAGCGGTAATTTCCCAGACCATGAAAAGTTGAGAAATAGCAAGTATTCTCAAATAAACGACTCCGTGTCTGATTGCTTCGGCTTCCGGGATAAAAATCGAGAAAATTTGTCTCGGGAATATCAGAAATACTGTCGTTGCGAATATTCCTACCGCAGAAACAGATGCAATTCCGGAAATAAATCCTTTGCCTATTCTGTCCCATTTTCCGGCACCGTAGTTTTGCCCCGTAAAAGCGCTTAATGCGGAAGAATAACCGCTTGCCGTCATCCATGACAACGCCTCAATTTGGGCGCCGACTTTTTGGACGGCAATGGGAATCGGTCCCCATTTTGCTATTATTTTGGCAATAAGTATGGCAAAAGAAGTAAATAAACCGCTCTGCAAAGCAACCGGGAACCCTAATTTTGCAATTTTGAATATTTTACTGAAATCAGGTTTTTGGAGCAGTGAAAATTCCTTAAAATTTGATCTTCCGCTTAAGAGATGAAAAATAAAAATAACCGAAACAACCGATTGAGATAAGATTGTGGCAATAGCGGCTCCCGCAATTTCCAAACGCGGGAAAAATCCCCAACCGAAGATTAACAGAGGATCCAAAATTATGTTTAAGAGAAGTCCTGATGAGTTTATATAAAACGGTGTTTTGCTGTCTCCGGTTCCGTTATAGATACCCGATAAAACGGGATTTAAAAACATAAAAGGTATTCCGAAAGCAATTATTCCCAAATAAGTTTCTGCCATTTTTATAACTTCGGCATCGTTTATATCGAAAAATTCTATTAAATATTTTCGAGAAAAAAATATTAAGAGACCGTAAAAAATCGCCGAGAAAATATTCAAAAAAACGGCGTTTCGAGCAAAAATTACTGCTGAATGCTTATCTTTTCTTCCTATTGACTGGGAAACTCCTATTTCCGCTCCTATTTTGGAAATAAGTATAAAGGCGAATCCCATCCACACATAAAATCCGGCAGTTCCTGCTCCGGCGACGGCTTTGCTGCCTATGCGACCGATCCAAATCATATCTGTCATATTGTAAGCCATTTGGGCAAAAGATGTCAGCATAATAGGCAAAGCCAGTTTTAATAATGCAGGAGTTATTGCTCCTTTGGTCAAATCAGTTTTCTGCATTTAAATTCCTTTTTTAAAATATCAGATAAATTTGAAGAAAAATATTTTTTATATCGCAATCGATACTCGTTTCAAACGTTAAATAATACGTCAAGAGAAAGTGTTTGCAGCTGTCGGTTTAAACCGAATTCAAGGTTTTTTGAATAATTTTGTCTTTTTTATAAGGTTTTTTATTGTAATGTGTTTTGGCATGATTAACGATCAGAGCATGATACTCCTGAAATACGATGACTTTTTCCTGATCGGAAAGCAGGCATTGGTTTAAATTTTCGGTAAAAATCTTTTTTACTTCGTCATATTTTGCTTTTTCATCGAAGAATCCGAACAAAGAGAAAATTCTTTTGGTATAGGCATCGACAATAAATTCCGGTTGTTTGAATGCATACAGCAGAATCGAATCTGCTGTTTCGTTGCCTATTCCCGTTACTGATTTTATTTCTTTTCGAGAGGGAATTTTTACCGGAAAATCGGATTTTCTTTGAGATAAAGCGAGATAAAATCGGGAGAAGTTTCTTAAATAATTTGCTTTCTGATTAAAATATCCCGTCGGTCTGACAGCTTCCTTCAATAAATCAATAGGACAATCCAATAAATTCTGAGGATTTATAAGGCGATTTTTACTTAAATTAAACAGAGCTTTTTCAACCGAAATCCAATTGGTATTTTGTGTTAAAATTGCTCCGATACAAATCTCAAATTGTTGCTCTTTTGTTTTCGGAAAAGAATAATCCCGAGGGCTGTATCCTTTAATGGAACCTGCTGTTGTCGGATTTTTTCCTTTATTCTCCGACAGCGGCCACCATCCTTGAGGACCGTATTCCTTGAGCAAAATATCGTAAATTTTTTTCAGCATTAAAGTTCTTGTTATATCGGCAAAAGATCAAGGTGCGCCTGAGCCTGTTTTCCCCATTGACTGTTTTTTCCGAAAACGGATATTACTCTTTGCCAAATATAGCGAGCTTTGTCGGGTTTACCTTGTTTGAGGTATGCTTCGCCTGCTCTTATTTCTGCCACACCGCGCCAATGCGGATATTTTGAATAGTTATATCCTACTTTAATGTAAGCCGTTACGGCTTTTTCATATTCTTCTTTGCCGAAATATGATTCTCCTATCCAATATTGAGATTCTGCTTTCATTTCGTCATCTTTCAAAAGAGGCAAGGCTTCTTCAAACATTTTAACGGCATTTTTATATTTCTTGTTTCTGAAATGACAATAAGCAATGTTAAAAACAGTTTCTCCTTCGAGTTGAGAATTTCCGAATTTTTCGAGGATTATTTCGTAAGCTTCTATTGCTTTTTCCCATTCCTCGATTGTTTTACAGACAACAGCAAAATTTCTTGCCGCATCTTTTGCCAAGTTTCCTGTTTCGTCGTTTTCAATCACTGAATAATAAAACGCTAAAGCTTCTTTATATTTTTCAGCGGAGAAATAAATAGATCCCAGTTTCAAGTTTGCCTGATTTTTCTGTTCTTGATTTCCGTTTTTCAGAACATATTTAAAGTTTTTTTTCGCCTCTTCCGTATCCTTTATTTTAAGCTTTGCGACTCCGTTCCAAAAATAAGCATCCGTTTTTATTTCCGGGGGCGTTTCTTCTTTTTTCATCAACTTTTTAAAATATCCGATTGCTTTTTCCGGATTTACGTTGATGTAATAAATGCCTTGTTCGAGAGAAATTTTATTTTCTGCAATTTTATCTTTTTTCAATATTTTTTTGAACAGCTTTTTATAACGATCCGCCTGCGGACGATTTCCTGTTTTAAGAGATGAAATTATTGATTCTTCGGCAATCATTTTCAGATTGAGGTTTTTGTATTTCTCAGGTTTTATTTTGGATTTGAAATCTTTGATTATTTTTTGATATTTTTTCGATGATTTTTCGTAATCTCCTCTCATAAAAGCTATATGTCCGATTTTTTGAAAATACAGCAGTCTTTTTTTTAAATCATTTTCTTTTTTAATCAACTCTTCCAGAGTATATTCGGACATTATGCCGTCTCCGGTAATAAATTGCAAGTCAGCCAGTTTTTCCATATCGGAATTTGTTTTGTTTTCAATTCTCATTAAAGAAATTTTTGCTTTTTCCGGTTGATTAATCTTATTGAAGAGGTCGGATATTTTTCTGCAATAATCGTCGTTTTGTTCATCATCGGAAATTTTTTGGTAAAGTTCTGCCGAAGCGGTTAAATCTCCCTTATTTTCATAGAATTCGGCAAGTTTGATAACTGCTTTATTGAAATTATCGAAAGATTCCGCATTATTTACCAAGAAATTAAGGCGTTTTATCGATTCTTCGGTTTTACCGATTTCCGCCAAAGACAAGGCTTGATGATAGAAAGCCCCGGGATTCGAGATTCCCGTTAAATTTCCGGCAAGCTCGTAATTGGCGACTGCAAGATCGAATTTATCTTTTTGGAAATAATATTCCGCCAGTTTCAATTTACTTGCTTTGTAATCGTTTTCTCCTATTTTTTCGGGCGTAAGAGCTTCGAACAGAAGAGCTGTTTTTTCGGGATTGGTCTTTTCGTAATATTTCCCGGAAAGATAACGATAACGATTGGCAGATTCTTTGTTTCCGTATGAGGATATGAAGTTTTCAAGTTTCTTTGCCGTGTTTTCATTTATTTCATAACCGTCAATAACCAAAGATTTTTCAATTTCTGTTTCAAGAAGCAATTCCGGATTTTTTTCTATTTTGTTTTTCATCTCATCGGAATTTTTTAAATATTCTTCTTGCAGAGCAATATTGCCTTCCAGCCTTGCTTTATCTGCTAATTTCAGATATAACAATGCGTTATTGTAATATGCCCTGTTTGACTCGATATTCTCGTTCATCCTTAATCCGGCTTTATAATCTTTTAAGTCTTTTACGGTTATTTCCGTCAGAGCGGAGTTGAATTTTTCTTTATCGTTATCCCTGATGAATTTTTCGGTTGCTTCGATCAGTTTTTCCAAAGCAGATTTATAATTTTTGTATTTGTAAGACAGCAGATACGTTTTTTTTTGTTCTATTTTTTTCAACAGTGTTTTATCGGTTATATTTTCCGTATTGATCTGATAAAGATAATCTAAAGCTTCTTCTGTTTTTTCTGTTTTTTCAAGACAAAGGGCGGCTTTAAAAGATGCGGCGGCAGCTTCATTCTCTTTTTGCGAAGTCATTGCTTGACGGTAATATTGCAAAGCTGATGCGGGTTGATTAAATTTAAAATAAAAAATATCGCCTGTTTGATTTAATATGTATTCCCGATTGCAGATGCCGGGATATTTTTCCAATATTTTTTTATAAGCAATAACGGCATTTCTGAGATGACCGGTCTTTTCCTGAATTTTGGCTGCGAGAAGGTCTTTCTCGTAATTTAAAGAATTGCTCAAGTCTGTTGCGTCAAATTCATCCAAAGCTTCCTCGGCGGATCGGTATTTCTTGGAAAAATAACAGGCTTTGGCAAAATTAATACGATAATCATTAAAATATTTACTCTTTTTTACGTATTTTAATTCTTTCTTAAAAGAATCGATGATTTTTCCGTAATGAGCCAGTTTCAGGCGAATATCTGATCTTGTTTTAATATAAAAAGGAGCGTTTTGAGAATTATCGTAACGATTTATCAAGATGTTGATTTGCTCGGAAACTTCGGCATATTTTTCTTGAGCGATTAAATAAAGAAGCAATTTTTCCCTGAATTTTTCGTCATAAAAGCGAGGCGGATTTTGTTTGAGTTCTTCGGATAATTTTTCGGTTGCTTTTGCCAAACCCTGATTTTTTTCAATTTGATCCAAACTTAATTCCAGCGCTTTCCAGCGAGCGTCGTAATCAGGAAATTCTTTGATAACGGTTTGCAAAGCTTTTTCGGCTTCTTGCGGACGATTAAGTTTATAGAAAGCTTTGGCGGTTGAAAATAAAACGTCGGGCAGTTGTTCGTTTTCCGGATAATTGCGTTTTAATTCCCGTCCCGTAACGATGACCTCTTCAAAATTTTCCGCTTTGTAACAGGCATTAATAAAGTCGGTCAAGGCGGTCTTGGTAATATCAGATTGAGGAAATAATTTAAACAAGGATGCGTAAAGTTTTGCGGCTTCTTCTGCTTTGCCTTGTTTAAAAGAAGATAATGCCAGATAATACAATGCTTTATCTTTCAGTAAACTGTCAGGATAACCGTCTCTCAGCATCCTGTAGATTTCTTCCGCTTTTTTATATTCTTTTTTCATTCTGTATGCTTCTCCCGAATAGAACAATGCCTGTTCTGCGTAAGGGGAAGTAGGATATTTGGTATAAATCATTTTAAATTCGTGAATGGCTTCGTCATAAAGTTTATCGTCAAACATGCGTTTCCCGAAAAGATATTCGTCCGATACGGAGGCGAAAAGCATTCCGCCTGTCAACAAAACGATAAAAAACAGTTTTTTCATTAATAACCCCGTAATTTTTTTATTTTAGCGGAAAAATCTTTCCAGCGCATTTTCCCAATTCGGCAAGCCTCCGAATTCTTTTTCGTATTTATCCGTATTCAGCGATGAATCCGAAGGTCTCGGAGTCGGATCGGGATATTCTGTATGAGATATAGGCTTTATATTGCATTGCAAAGATTTTTTTCTTTTTAATATTTCATGGATTTTAACGGTAAAATCATATCTGGAAAGTTTACCTGAATCGGCTATGTGATAAATTCCTTTCGAGTCTGCTTCAATAAAATTATCTAAAGCGGAGGCAACATCTTCTGTATAGGTAACTCGACTGAACTGATCCGATACAATTGACAAATTATCCCTTTCCCTTATAAGTTCGGCAACGGAGGAGGCAAAGTTTTTGCCTTCGGGACCGAAAAGCCATGATATTCGCAAAATCAAATAATCAGAACAAATTTTGATGATTTGTTTTTCTCCCGCAAGTTTAGACTTCCCGTAAACAGACACGGGGTCGGTAACTTCATTTTCCCGATAATTTCCTTTTTCTCTTCCCGAGAAAACGTAATCGGTGCTGAAATGAATTAATTTGGCTTTTTTTCTTTGGGCAAATTCGGCAATAAGTCTAGTTCCGCATTCATTTACCGAAAAAGCTTTTTCTTTGTCTGATTCGGCGTTAGTTACATTTGTGTAAGCGGCGCAATTAATTATGATATCAGGATTAAACGATATATTATCGTAATTTTTTTTATTTGTTATATCAAAATCTTTATGTCCGGAGCAGAGAATGTTTTGATTTTTGAAATGCAAAGAAAGACTTTTTCCCAGCATTCCCGTTGCTCCGAAAATCAGGATGTTTTTCATATTTTTACTCTTCGTTGTTAAGTATTTTTTTTATTTCAAGCAAAGTTTTGACCAGAAGTTCTTTTTTTTCTTTATCGGACTTGAGAGGAAGCTGATTATTTTTTTCGGGAGACTTTATTTTTTCCGATTTGAGTTTTTTTCTGGCTCCTTCTATCGTATATTTTTGATGATGAAGCATATCTTTTATTTCGGCAATCAATTGAATGTCTTTTTCAGTGTACTTTCTGTTTCCGCCTTTTGTTTTTGCCGGTTTTATTTGAGAAAATTCTTTTTCCCAATATCTTAACACATAAGGCTTTAAATCAACTTTTTTACATACTTCTCCGATAGTGTAATAATATTTTTTGTTCATTTTCGCCTCCGATTTAAGCCGTAAGAGTCTGTCATGCTTTTTAAAAACAGAAATATTGCCGAGATGATCCAAAGTCTTGTATAATAATAAAATTTTGTCATATAAAAGGGTTTTTCTTCGCAAAGAGGAAGGTTATAAGTTCTTTCCGTAACTTCGTAAAGCTTTGTGGAATTATTAATTTTTCCTTTCGGATCAACCATAAAAGTAAAGCCGGTATTTGCGCATCTTAGAACCGGTCTTCTGGTTTCAGTTGCTCTGAAAACAGCCATTCTGCTGTGTTGGTATGCGCCGACGGATTTGTAAAACCAGGCATCATTGGAAATATTAACGATAAAATCTATGCCTTTTTGAAACATATCTCGCGTAAGATCGTCAAACACAACTTCAAAGCAGATCAGAGGAGCAAATTTTTTGTCTTTTACCTCAAAAACGACATTTTCGTAACCGTATTCGAAATTAGCCTGCCCGAGATGAATATTCCATAAAAAAGGGAAAATATCCAGAAAAGGCATTCTTTCTCCGAAAGGAACGAGTTTTTGCTTAAAATAAGGTTTATGCAATTTTCCCGAAGGTTTAATCATTGAAGCTGCGTTAAAAATCATGTAACCTTCTCGATCAGGTCTTTTTTCGTAGTCCTGATAGCCGAGAAATACGGGAGCTTCTATTAGTTCGGATAATTTTGCCATATATTTTTTCATTTCGAAATTTTTGGCAAGATAATAGGGCAAAGCTGACTCTGTCCAAATAATCAAATCCGTTTTTTTTGCTAATTTTAAACTGTGTTTGCTGTGGAGGTCAACAATATAATTTCTAAGTTTCTCCTCCCATTTTATACCTTGTCCGATCGAGGGTTGAATCATGGAAATTTTAAAATCGTCTTTTTTTATTTTTAATGTGTTCAGTCTTATAAATCCGTAACCGAGCCAAGCGGCAAAAATCAATATTAAAGCAATAAATTTACGTTTTGATAAAGAAGATAAAAGAAAATTCACCGTGTAAATTAAGGCTGAAATCAAATAGACTCCGCCCAAATCCGCAACTTGAATCAAAGGCAAAAAACCTGATAAAGAATATCCGGCATTCATCCAGGGAAATCTTAATTCCGTAAAATTCTGCAAAAGTTCGGAGCTTAACATTACGGATAAAAACGCAAACAATCTCAGATAAAATCCTTTTTCCGAACTCCAAATTTTTCTTATGACAAAAAAAGAAATAAAATTATAGACGGTAAAGAGAATGATAATTCCGAACAGACCGGGAAGAGTTACCAAACCTATCCAATGCAATCCTGTAATTACCGATGCAGTCGAATAAACTGCCGATGTTATTAAAATATCTTTTTTATTGAGTTTAAGATTAAATATTTTAATAAGAGGAATATAGGCAAAGAAAATCAGTAATCCCGCATAGTCGGAAAATCTGCTCAACCCGGCAATTATGCCGGATGCCATCGAGCAAGAAAGCAGAATATACAGGTTATTCATCCTCATCCCTTTTTTCGACCAATTTATAAGCAACAATTTTTTTCCCGTCATGCGCAAGCAAGCAACGGTTATCGATTTCCCAGGTTTTTATCCCCTCGGGAAATACTGCAAAGCAGTCGGGACTGTCTTTTATGCGAATGATATTCGGTTCTATTTCTATTACTCTGTTCCATTCTTCCAAAGCAATAATTCCTTCTGTTTTGGAATCGAATAAACCGTTTAACTCATAAATCAAGGTTGAATTTTCTTCATAATCGTTTATTATCAAATAATCATGATTTGCACTTAATTTATCAGGATTGTTCAGTTCGAATTTACCGAATTCATGAACTGTTTCCGAGGATATGTCATCCCGAATAAGGATAACGTTTTTTTGTTGATCATAGATATAATATCGGTTTTGTCTGTCAATTGCCAGAAGCTTGGGTTCAAAAGTGTTCTTAAGCTTTATTGTGGCTTTCCAGGCTCCGTAACCGTCAAATTTTTTTACTTGCTTTCCGAATCCGTCAAGAGTGATAAGCATTCCGTCTGCCGATAAAACCATATCGGAAAGTTTGGCAAAATTATCGTTTTTGAAACCTGCTCCGCCGATTTTATTTATTTTTTTACCGTCAGAATCCAAAATTTCTATTTCTCTGTTTGTCTTATTCATAACGTAATAGATTTTATGAATATCGGAATAGAGAATTTTGTCTGCTTCGCCTGAATAATTTATCTCGTTAATTTTTTTTAATTCGAGAGAATTTTTTCTCAGAACCGTATTGCTGATCGAACAGGAAACCGAAAACAAAAGGAGGATAAATAACCTGATAAATTTAATCAAAATCTATATCCTTTAATTTGCCCTGAATATTTGTTTTCCCCTGCCAATTATTAAGCTCAAGAGTATAGGCAATCCTGATATTGGAGCGTCTGTTTTGGTAAGACTGCATCAAAAGAGGGAGATAATCGCCCATGTTAAATCCTATCATATCAAGAGTTTCTCCGTCTTTGGTTATTTTCATTTTTATATGATTTCTGCCTACGATATAAGGGTAACCTGCAAGAGATACTCTTTGGGTATAAAAAACCGGACGCATGTTTTTTGTTCCGTAGGGAGCAAATTTTTGCAACCAATTAAGAAAATTGTTGTTTATATGATAAATTTCCAGTTCCCGATCAACTTTTAACGGAGGAATAAGTAAATCTTTGCATAAATGTTTTCCCGTGTACTCATTGAGACGTTTTTCGAAAGGTTCTATATATTCGCGCATTATAGACAATCCCGCCGCATATTTATGCCCGCCGAAACTTTCCAGCATATCGTCATGCTGAGACAAAGCTTCAAATAAATCAAAACCTGCAATGCTTCGGCTCGAACCTATGCCGACGTTATTTTTTTCGGATTTTTCATTTTTAAATGAAAGCATTATGGCGGGACGATAATATTTTTCCACCAGCTTTGATGCTACTATTCCTATCACGCCGGGATGCCAATTGTCGGAAGCAATGACTATGCAATTTACTTTGGAAATATCGTCGTATTTGCGTTCAATGGCTTGACATGCTTCTCTGTAAGTCTGCTGATCAAAATCCTGACGTTTACGGTTTTGTTTTTCGATTTCAATTGCCAGCTTTCTGCTTTCTTCGTCATTTTCCGAAATAAGGAGTTCAACCGCTTTCATTGCGCTTCCCATTCTGCCGGCTGCATTTATTCTGGGAGCCAGACCGAAAACTATATCGGTGGTATTTATTTTTTTGTTAAGTAATCCCGAACGGTTAATCAAGGCGCTTAAACCGATATTTTTTCTTAAACGGAGACGTTTTAAACCTGAGCTGGCAAAAATTCTGTTTTCACCGGTCAGCGGAACAATATCGGCGATAGTTCCGACAGCCACAAGATCAAGAAATTGATTTATGTTTTTGTCGGAATCGAGTCCGAGTTTCATGTATAATCCGATTAATAATTTGTAGGCGACTCCGACGCCGGCAAGATCCTTGTAAGGATAAGGGCAATCTTCCAATTTCGGATTAAGTATGGCAAAAGCATCCGGTAAAATTTCTTTAGGATTGTGATGATCTGTGATTATAATATCAATATTTTCTGCATTTATGGCATCAACTTCTTTACAGGCATTAATCCCGCAATCAACGGTTATTATTAATTTTACGTCGTCTTTTTTGAAGTTTTCGATTCTGTTTAAGGACAAACCGTAACCGTCTGTTTCACGATCAGGTATGTAATAACCGACTTTTCCGTTACATTTTTTTAATCCCAAATAAAGTAAAGCGGTTGAAGTCGTGCCGTCTACGTCGTAATCTCCGAAAATAATGATTTTTTCCTTATTTTCTATGGCTGAAATAATTCTGTTTACGGCTTTTTTCATATCCTTAAAAATAAACGGATCATGGGTATCTTTCATTTTCGGATCAAAAAAACTGTTAATGCCGTCCAAACTTTTATTGCCTTTCTTGATAAGTAACTCCGCTATAATGGACGGACATTTATAAGTCTGAACAATTTCTTCCCTCAGCTTAATTTCTTCGGGAGTCAAACTGTCTGCATATTGCCACTTTTTCTTCATCTGAAATCCTTTCTCTGCCTCAATCTGGTCAAGAGGTTACCGACGTTAAATCTACAAAAAACATCTTAAAGTTATAATTATAAAATGATAAGGCTCGTTTAACTTTGTTGTTTCCTGACGGATTAAACGCTTCCTGCCTTATTGACTGACCAAAACAGAAATAATACGGAAATTGACAACCGATAATTTTTTTGTTTGATTTATTTTTAAACATATGCTTTTGATAAAAAAGCTTATCTTGTTTATTCAAAATAAGTTAAGCTGATATAATTTTTTCTTGTTTTTTTTGTCGTTTAAAACAATCGGAAGATTAATGAAGTACGAAATTTTAAAAATACCGGTTAACGGCAAATAATCAAAAAATTTTAAGGGAATAGGATAAAATGAAAATCTGAGAGAAAAAAATTCCCCCGATAACAATTTCTTTCTGTTTCAGAATAAATTATACTCTAATCTTTATCGCTGCTCAAATCCAGATTTCGGCTTTTGAAACCGTAACCCATTACGTCGTAAACATCATTAAGAATCATAAATGCTTTCGGATCAATATCTTTTACTATATCTCGAAGCAAAGCTACTTGTCTTCTGTTTACGGCGCAGAACAAAACTGTAATCTCCTCGTTTTTGTATCCCCCTCTGGCTTTGAAAAACGTAACGCCTCGATTAATTTTTTCAAATATTTTTTCCTTTATTTGCTCATTTTGGGGAGATATAATGTAAGCGCCTTTTACGTAAGGCATTCCCTCGCCGGCAATATCGGTCATTTTGGAAGTTATGAATAAATTAATATACCCCCAAATAACCAAAGTAAGGTCTTTAAAAACAATGCCGACCGTCAAAATAATAAAACTTTCCACAACCCAATATCCGGTACCGATGGAAACTCCGGTTTGTTTTTTGATAAGAGCCACCGGAATATCTGTCCCGGCTGTTGAGCCTCTGAATCTGAAAATAGTCCCTAAACCGAGTCCGAGAAGAACCGCTCCCGCAATTGCCGACAGATAGATTTGCTCGGGAGGCAACATGGCTAAAATTTCTCTTCCTTCATGCATGAATTTGTAATTTTCGGTATTAGGCAAAAATCCCAATTTGACCAGATTATTAATATTGAAAACATCCACCATGACGGAGGACAACATCATGCCGATAAAAGAACGAACCCCGAATCTTTTACCGAAAACAATTATGCTGATAATGAAAAGAGGAATGTTGAGAAGCACAATTGAAAGACCGACGGAAATCCCGAAAAAGTGATTTATGATCTGCGATATGCCGCCGACTCCTCCCGGAACCATTCTGTAAGGAACCAAAAACCAGGAATAGGCAATTCCGAAAATAATCGATCCCGCCAAAATTCCGGAATATTGTTTTATTTCTCTTTTAATGTTCATTGCATCTCCTTTCTTACTTTTATTTTTATTGTCTTTTTTATGCAGCAAGCGTCAGAAATTTTAACCGAAAAATAATGTCTATTTAAATATAATAAAACCTTAATTTTAATTGTTTTTATCGTTATTTTGGGGAATTTTTCTTAATGTTACCGGATATGAAAGAATAAATTTTTACCGCCTCGCGGATCCCTCATAATGCCGGTAATTTTAATCTTGACAATATCTTTGTTGCCGTTAATGTTAATTAAATTAACGGAATAAACTTCGGGAGTTTGAAATGACGGAAAGAAAACCAAAATACATTCATCCTTTTACGGATTACGGTTTTAAAAGGATTTTCGGGGAAGAACCGAATAAAAATCTTCTTTTGGATTTTTTGAACGAACTTTTGAAAGATAAAGAGGGCGAAATAAAAGAAATTTCCTATCTTCCGAATGAGAACTTGCCTCTTCAAGTCGGAGACAGAAAATCAATTTTTGATATTTACTGCACCAATGAAAAAGGCGAAAAGTTTATCGTGGAAATGCAAAAAGCCGAGCAGAAATATTTTAAGGACAGAACGGTTTATTATTCTGCTTTTCCGATTCAGGAGCAGGCAAAAAATCAGGGAGCGAAATGGAATTTTCGCTTAAAATCGGTTTACACGATAGGCATATTGGATTTTACTTTTAAAGAAAGCGATCCGGATAAATATCTGCATGAAGTAAAGCTTACGGAGCAGGAGAACAAAGAAGTTTTTTACGATAAATTAACTTATATTTACCTTGAGATGCCCAAATTTACCAAAACCTTGGATGAGCTTGAAACCCGTTTCGATAAATGGATGTATATCCTGAAAAATCTTCCCGTTTTGGACAGAGTTCCTCCTAAATTGAAAGAAAAGATATTTCTGCAATTGTTTAAAACTGCCGAAATAGCGCAACTTACATCTAAAGAATATAAAAACTATGAGGTCAGTATCAATATTTATCGCGATTTGCTGAACATAAAAGATACGGCTAAAGAAAAAGGACGAAAACAGGGAAAAAAAGAAGGCATCAAAATCGGAATGGAAAAAGGCATGAAAATCGGGATGGAAAAAGGTATAGAAAAAGAAAAAATTAAAATTGCCGAAAACTTGTTGAAAGCCGGAGTTTCTTTTGAGATAATCCAAAAATCTACCGGTTTATCCGAAGAAGAAATCAAGAAACTGCAATAGATTTATTTTGTTAAGCGGGGGGAGGCTTTATTTTCTCTTTTTTGCGTACTTACCCTCCGGCAAGCCTCTGCCTCTCCGCTAAACGGGAATTTAAGATAAAAAAATCCCCGACTTTTGCCGGGGATTTGAACGCTGATTCTCTACTTCAACAACAAACATTTATTTGTTTTAACGGTTTTTCCGTCGAGATTGAGGCGATAAAAATACACGCCGGAACTTACCGCATTTCCTGTTTCGTCTTTGCCGTTCCAGATTACGGAATGCAGTCCTTTTTCATAAACATCATCGGTCATAGTTTTTACCTTTTGCCCTTTGGTGTTGTAAACCGCTAAATTAACTTTTCCGGCGGAGGGCAAAGAAAAACTTATCGAAGTTTCGGGGTTGAAAGGATTGGGGTAATTGGACATACTCAAAGGTTTTAACTCATAAATATTTTCTTCTTTATTTTCTGAGTCAAAAGTTACTTTATAAACTTCAAAATATTCTCTTCTCGGAACAAATAAATAATCAAAACCGTCGCAACTGTAAGGAATAAGACTTGATATTCCGTAAGCGTTACAATCAAAACTTTCATCATATCCTATTATTCCGGAAGATGTTGAATCAATATTATATATGTTATATTTGAAGCATTGATTATAAAAAACATGCTCTTTGAAATAAACAGGTACGCTGTTTCCGTACTCCAAATCGGCTAATTCGAATTGATAAACAGGATTGTAAGGATTACTTATATCCAAAAAAATAACTTTATCTCCGGGATGATTTTGAGCAATAAGGAAATTATCTTCTATAGAAAGATAACTTGCCTTATAAGAATCAATTACCTCTTCTTTAAGAATATATTCAAAATTATCGTCTGCCAAATCGGGATAAACAAGTAAATCTCGTTTATTATAATTCGGATACATTGCATAACCTGTGTCATCTTTGAAAGCAAAATCAAGTAAACCGAAAGGTAAGTTTTCCGTTAATAAAAGTTCTCCGTCTTCGATATTATATTTTAATAATCTATTTTGATAAATATCTGCAATATAAAGATAATTTTGTCCTGAATCTATATATTCTTTAAACATATGCAACTGAATTTCGCAAAAATTTCTTAAATCAATTGTTCGAATCAGTTCAGGGTTATTTATATCAGAAATATCGTAAACATAAAGTTCCGAGTCTTGATAACTTCGGCAGGTAAGGTAATCGCGGCAAATTTTTGCGTCTTTCAGCTTATCATTCCCGAAATCCGCATCAATTTTTACCGGATTAAAAGGATCCTCAACAGACCATATTGAAATACCGTGATTGTGCCGGTAAGGATTTATGAGACAGTTATTTTTGCAATAACCTCTGTCTAAACAAGGATTACCGTATTTTTTTATAAAGTTTAATTCGTTATTTTCAAATTTAAAAATTTTAAATCCTCCGTAAAAAAGATCGCTTGTATAAACATAATCTCCGCAGGAAATGACAAATGCCGTAAAATTGTTAATAAATTCGATTGTTGTTATTAATTCTGCACTATTCGGATTTGAAATGTCAATTATTGATATTTTGGTGTTTGAGGCTGTTATTAATTTATAATCATCCGTAATATAAGGAGCTGTGTATGATTGGCTGTTTTCCGATTCATACAGCGCAATAAAAAAAGGATTTTCCGGATCGGCAATATTCCAGAATGAGATTTTATTTCTGCTTGCAAAAATTGCCGTTGTGTCATTTATTGATGAATAAAGTTTTATTGCTTCGTTATTATGATATAAATTTAAATCAATATAACCAAGCGTTTCAATATTATCGGCATCCGATATATCTGTAAGGCAACCCGAAGATAAATTATAACCGATGGAATCATTTATGCTTTTTATTGCCAATATGCTGATTTCTTCCGCAGTGAAAGTTTCTCTGTTGATTAAATAACATTTAGTTACTGCGGTATTGAATGCAGTGAAACGATATATTATAAAATCATTAAAAACATCAATATAACCTGATGAGTTTTTTTCGTTAAAGTTTATTGTGTTTATTTGTACGGGGTTATCGGGAACGGAAATATCTATTTCATATAAGGTATTCTGATGATTTTCCGTATTCATTGCAACGCTTGCTATATATATTTTATCCTTATATTTTTTCATTGAATAACAATGAGGCATAAAAACAGTTGAGGTTTCAACGGGATTTCCGTTATTTCCGATTTCATAAGTTCTCAGCCCGTATCTTGTCAGTATGTAAAGGTAATTATCTTTACTGCAAACATTATAAAACGTTGAAGTTGCGGAAGGTATTTCCGGATAACCGAAATTATAAAGATGCTCAATTTCCGCATTTGCTTTTAATCCGCAAATTATGCATAGCAATATTATGAAAAAATTTATTCTTTTCATTTTTATCTCCTCCATAACGAGTATGATTTCTGCTTCTTGATAAAAAGAGGCTGTCCATAAAGAAAAGCCAAATATATGAAATTTCTAGTCATTCATGGGATTATCTTGATCAGGCTCTATTGAACCTTCTCCAACTGTGAAAACAATAATTCTATTCCCTGGAAAACTAAAAGGTCCAATTGTTATGGTTGAATTATTTATTTTGTAAGTAATTTCTGCACTTACTGGACACTCAGAGTTGCTTCCGTCGTATTCTTTTGAGAATATCTCTGTATTTAACGGAGCAATATCCGGCAAATGAAATGATTCTGACGAATTGGTTTTATTTATGGTCAGGATAACATCATTTAATGGCAATATTTCATTGTTTTTGATTTTTACGATAAATTCATACGCAGATAAACCGCTTATTGCAAGAGTCATAAGCATCATTAAGGTTATAATCATTATTCTTTTCATTTGGTACTCCTTTGGTCAATCCGACCATGTTAAAATTTAAATTCATTGTTTTCAAATTAAATTGCAGTTTATTCATCCGAACTTTTATCATAAAACAAGGTT
>PDWI01002918.1_pt1 | contig 25089 bp, 25 predicted proteins | sample 1430891 | NCBI WGS metagenome assembly PDWI01 (sample SAMN01162508, study PRJNA174530) | Oral metagenome, whole genome shotgun sequencing project. | biome: Marine environment; feature: Marine mammal; material: Swab sample of the gingival sulcus; isolation source: swab sample of gingival sulcus...
TGGACAATTCTGATTTCAAACTACATGTATATGATCTACACCGGAAGCGGTATTATTTTTCTGGTCACCCTGGCGGAATTGATGCAGTTCAAGATTGTTGCCAAGGCTGCCGCCGGATTTATCGTTACCGGAATAGCTATGGTCTTTGCCGGACTGTTTACCATTGCCACCGATTTGAACATGCTCAACATCCACTACATGTTTCTTACCCCCAATTTCAAGGCGGCAATGTGGATGATGTTACCACTTTACTCGGTTTATATACCGTTTGTGTTGTTTGAAATATATCTTATTCTCACTGAAAATCGAAAGTGGGCAATGCGTCTTGCTCTCCCCATCCTGGTGTTAAGTGTGGGAATAGATATTATCGAATACTATATTCAGGCAAAGCTTTTCTCAATGAATACGGCCAGACATCTGTGGACTGAGTTTCCTCTGCTGGTCTTCTATTTTATTATTTCCGCCTTTGTCTCAGCTCTTGGAGTGATGGGAATATACTCCTTTCTGGTGCATCACAAGAAACCAGAGTTTGAGGAGCTGATGGATCTGATTAGAAAGGCTCTCTTGTTCTTTGTTTTTGTACTGGGCATTTACGAGATTGTGGGTTACATGACCGTGGATAAAGAATGGGCATTTCTGATTCTGTTTGGACCGTTCAGCAATCTCTATTTTATCGGATACGTGATGTTAACCCTGGCGCTGCCTTTTCTTTTTGTGGTCAAACCCGGCAAACCCATCTATACCCTGATTGCGTCGGTATGTGTGCTGCTTGGCAGTTTTGCTGGGCGTTTCCTCTTTGTTTATGGCGGTAATGCCAATCCAATGTCCAACAGATTTGGAACGGGTTATGAGAAATACGAAATGTATTCTGTGGCAAAAGAATTTATTTATAATGCTCCGCATCTCGGAGAAATCTTTATCGTTGTTGGTTCAATAGGCGTTTCAATGATCATTTATAAACTTTTTGACAGGCTTTTTTCGGTCGAACAGTTTCGTGAGCATCATTAAAATTTATAAACAAAGAAAAATTATCAAAAAGGAGAATTTATGCAATTTAGATCAATTATTATTGTTTCCCTGTTTCTTGCGGGGCTGTTAGTCGGTGGTTGTGCCAGCACCTCCCAAACAGTTTCCAGCAACCAGCCCGCGCAGAAAAAGGTGCTTAATGCCCCAACGCCACATGTTCAGGCTCTTATTGATAAATATCAGCTTGAAGTTGTCGATTATGAATATGTCAAAGAGGCAATTGGTAATGGCAGCAGAAAAGGTGCCAGAGCCTTACTCCTTGATGCAAGACCACACGCCAAATATCTGAAAGGAACAATTCCATCGAGTCTTAATTTACCCGACACGCAGATTGATAAGTATATTTCCCAACTGGATGGAGTTGATTTGAATAGAGAAATTATAGTTTTTTGTGGTGGTTGGAGCTGTAAAAAAAGCCCAATCGTTGCTGATTATCTTCAAAATAAGGGCTATACTGATGTAAAACTTTATATAGCAGGTGTCCCGGAATGGAAGAAAAATAATTTTATGGAAGTTGGTATACCAGTTGTTCAGTCTGCGGTTAAAAATAATTCTGCCCTGTTAATGGACGCGAGACCGCGGTTAAAATATCTGGCGGAAACCATTCCTGGTGCAATGTATATGCTCAATACTGAGCTTGATAAGTTGGCCGGTCGTCTTCCTGCAGACAAAAAGACCCCTATAATTGTGTTCTGTGGTGGTTATTCTTGCAGTAAATCCCATTCTGTGGCAGAAAGGTTGATAGCACTTGGGTATCATAATGTTAAGGTTTTTGCGGCTGGTCTTCCTGCCTGGAAAAAAGCCGGGCTTAAGACAACAGCTTGTGCAAAGGGTGCTGTGGCTGCAACCGAAAGTGAACAGCCAAAGGAAGCGGTTTTTGTTGATGGCGTAAAGGTTGGTGTTGATGAAGGAACCGTTGATGGTGAATGGCTCTATGCATTGATTAAACAAGGCAAATTGCCACAAAACATCGTGCTGTATGATGTTCGTGATACTGCAGACCATAAGGCTGGACATATTGCCGGTTCAAAGCATATTTTTGCTGAAGAGCTTTCAGCCCAGGAGTTGAACGACCAGTTGCCTAAGGACAAAATCGTTATTTTTTCCTGTGGTTCTGGAGCAAGAGCCATGGAAGCATATTTCAAACTCAAGGATGCAAAACTTGACGTCTCTAAACGCATGTATTTTGATGCAAACATCAACTGTGAAGGCGACAAGTGTGAAATCGAGGTCAACGAACCTCTTGGATAATACTGTTTCAAATTTTTTATAAGGAGAAAATCATGAAAAAAATGTTTACCGTTCTTGCTGTAGTTTTTGTCACTATGGGTCTTCTTTCTGCCCCAGCGTTTGCTGATCCGGGAAAAGGACAGAAGATTTTCATTAAAAAAATGAAAAAGCCCTGTGGTATGACCGGTGGAGATATGGCCGTTAAGCACACTCAGGCAGAATGGAAGGAAATCCAGGAAGCAGGAAAACTCAACGAAGAACTGCTTAAGTTTTGTCCAGATGCAAAACCTTTAAATGACAAGTATGTTCCCCACGTGTATGATTTCCTGCATAACTATGCAAGTGATTCTGGAAATGTTCCTGCCTGCTAACTGTATAGGTAGCTGTTAAAAATAAGAAACCTCTGAACTGTATTTGTTCAGAGGTTTCTTTTTGTTGAGTTTGTATATGTTACGAGGAGGAGTTTATGATTCCTCTGTCTTGAGCATTGAAATATTTTCAAGCATCTCAAGGCGGTTTCTTCCGTTTCTTTTTGCCTGATAAAGTGCTTCATCGCTGTATGATAAAAGCGTTTTTTTATTGTCGGCATTTTCCATTTCGGTTGATGAAATACCAACACTGACTGTTATTGAAACATTGATTTGCTCGTGTTTTATTTCAAGTCTTTCAATTCCGCGGCGGACTCTTTGGCCAATTACTTTCGCTCCAGTAATTCCTGTTGAAGGCAAAATTATAGCAAATTCTTCTCCTCCGTATCTTGCGACGACATCGCTTTGCCTTACAAGTTGAACCAGTTCTTTACCCACATTTTTGAGGACAAGATCGCCAATTAAATGACCATAGGTGTCATTTACTTTTTTGAAAAAATCAATGTCGATGAGCATAACCGACAAGGTTTGTTGGTATCGATTGGCACGATATATCTCGTCATCCAGGGTTTCTTGAAAATACCTGAAGTTATAAAGTCCGGTTAATTCGTCAAAATAGGCAAGTTGACTGAGTTTCTCGTTTGCCTGTTTCAGTTCTTTAGCCAGCTTTTCGGCTTTCTGAGTGGATTTTTTTAAATCATATACAACCTGTTCATAACTCAGGTTGAGTTTCTTTAGCTCATCATTGGATCGTTGTATAATAACAGAGATAGGTTGCATGCCTTTTGAATCTATTAAAAAAAGATTCATCATTTCACGCGATTTTGCTCCGACTTGATCAATGAGCTCATCAATAGTTTGCTTCGGTATCTGTGCTGTTGCCGTAAGGAGCTTGTGAACCTCTTTTATTGTCTCGCTTACTCGAGAACCATAATATACCGCAGCAATACGATTGGAAATTTTTAAGATGAGAGATTCTTTTTTGTATTTTTCATCAAATGATTCGGACAGATGGTGCCGAATAGGTTGGTAGATCGATTGAGGAATATTCCATAACTCTAAAAGCTCTGCACCAATCTCAGCATGGTTAAAGCCTAAGATTTCTTCTTCAACCTGATAAAGTGGTTTGCCTGAAACCCTCTTTTCGTCAAGCACTCTTTGGGCTTCTAAAGGGCGCGTTGAAAAAAGTATTAATACACCGATATTTTGAAGCAGGCCTGAAACGAAAAGGTCTCCTGTTTGATGGTTTAATTGTGATCCTATCAATTCTGCTGCAACACCTGTGGTGATAGAACGCTTCCAGAAATCACTGATATCAAAAGCCCCTTCAATTTCCTTATCTAAGCTATTTACAATGACAAAAGAAAGAGCAATGTTTTTTAAGGCTTTCAAACCGATGAGGCTGGTTGCCTGAGAGAGGGAGTCAACGTTTTTGGGAAGGCCGTACAACGACGAGTTGGCAATTTTAAGAATTTTGGTGGTCAAAGCCGGATCAGTTTTTACAATTTTGGCCAAATCCTCGAAGGAGTTGGAATCATCCTTTACAGCCTCGAGGATCCTCATGGCTATAATTGGAGGAGATGGCAAACTGTCTGGAGTGTCAACAAAGGACTGTGAAGTGACCATGAGATTTGTGTTTTATTAAGAAACGTTTTTGTTGAAATTATTTTTATACGAAAAAACAAAAACAATTCAAAAAAACCATTGAATACGTATTTCATTCAATGGTTTCACAAATTTCAGTGCTTGTCAAATTGATTTATAAAAAAACTGAATAAATCAATGCGGTTGTAAAAAAATAAGCTGAAAACTACATCCTTTTTGCAGCTCTTTTTGCCGCTTTTAATGGATTAATTCTTTGAGTTTCCTTGCGCAGTCCTGGAATCCAGGTAGCGTTATATTCGAGTTGACCGTCAACATATTTTTCTTTGGTTTCTTTGTCTTTAAAAACAAGAACCAGATTCCAGGAACCGTATTTCATTTTAGCCGGATCGACTTGAACATACTCAATATTTTTTGTATTAAGTTCATCAAGTAATACCTCCGTGGGTCTTACGTTCCTGAAAATAATTCCGCCATCAAAATCTAGAGCAATAGCCTTTTCCATATTTTTTCTCCTTAGTAGAAGGTCTTTGTGTTAATTTTAAGTAACCCTCTATAATACCTGTTATTGACTAATTACGTCAATAGTAAAATGAGGTGTTGTGAGGGTTGACTGACAAAAGACTTTGAAATGGTATTTTGATAATAGGTAATGAGCTGTATTCATGAAATTTATTATATTGTTTGAATTGATTGAACCAACAGAAAGCAAGGTGGCTTTTTTTTCAGGGGTGACTAATTTTGCTTTTCTTTTTGCCATAATGTATTAATTTCAGATGTATATATTTACTTAACTTTTTTTAGGCTTGTTGATTGTTTCAAATCGAAGACGTTTTTTGGCAATAATACTCGGTCAGGAGTTTGGTCTTTGAAACGTTGAAAGCTTTTCCTTCTAAGGATTGAAGATACGACATTGGGTCGTTCTCAAATATAATAACTATTAACTCAGTTAAGAGGTTTCTATGTTACATTCATTATTGGAAAAAATTAACAAAAATATACCTTTCGAAAAAGCCAGTGCCCATTGTGATGTCCCTTGTGGCATTTATGATCCTGCTGTCGCGCAAATAAGCGCTCTTACTGTTATACGTATGACGGATCTCATAAATGAGTTGGCTGACAAGGCTGACAAAACAATTGCCGATGAAGCAAGACTGGTTCGCCTTGTCAATGAAAAGGAAGATCATGCTGTCAGGGTAAAAGAAGAAATTCGTATTATCTGGGGTGATTATTTTAAAGAGCCACAGTTTGAGAAGGTGCCTAATGCCCACGAACTTGTTCACTCCATTATGATGAAAGCTTCTGTATGTAAGCAGGGAGTAGATCGTCAGGTGGCCGTTGAGCTATTGGAACTGGTAAATAAGTTTGCCGAAGGTTTTTGGGCAACCAAGGGAGTGGAAACTTTTACTGCTACCTGTCCTTATCCTCCTGCTGAAAAAGTTGTATATCCCAAGCTTAACGGGTAGTTTGTCGTAACATGATCAACATTTTTCGTGTCGCTGGTAACAGTATGGAACCGACTCTTGGTGATGGTGACTATGTGATTACTACTTCGTGGTTTATCAGTGCACGGGAGGGAAAACTGGTAGTTGCCCGACACGAAAAAATAGGGGTGATTGTCAAACGACTAGCCAAGTGGGATGATCAGGGCTTTTGGCTGAAAAGTGACAGCCTGGCAGGAAGTGATACCAGGACCTTGGGACAATTTTCCCCTAAACAGTTGTTAGGAGTAGTGTTGTTTACTGTTCGAAAAAATGTGACGAATAGATGACGGCACTGGATAGTAAATAAAAAAAGGGTTCCAGGTTTACTGTTATCCCTTTTTTATCAATCGTTGTTCGTTTTATTTGTACATCCTGCATATAATATCAGGTAATTCTTTGGTGATATCTTCAGGTCGTTTTTCTACCGGTTTAAATTTCTCAACTTGTTCTTCAAAATAGCTGTCTTTAAAGATAACAAGCTCCTGCTCTTTCTTTATTTCTTGCAAAAGAGTTAAGAGCAAAAATTCTTCAACAAATGTCATCTTTTTACGTTGCAACTTTGCTTTTTCTTCAGTTGCATAATGCAGAATTTTTTCAGCGTCAGTGAGTCGGTCTTGTTGAATTAATATGTTTGCCATCATGAAGATGTCAGTAAAAGCCTTTGACTTTATGGCGGCAAAAAAACCGAGTGCCACGTCATATTTTTTGAGATCATAGGTGATATATGCTAAGAGACTATTTATCATGTCTGCTCTTGATTGTATGAAGACCCTTTTTTTATCAGGATCTGTTTTAATCGCTTTGAGCAGCTCAAGAATGGTGCGTAATCCGGAATATGTCGGTAGGATTTCTGATCTATTTAATTCTATTTTAGGTATAGCTCCTTTTTTCCAACAGGCAGGTTTTGCTAAATACTTTCCAGTGACAGGGAAATTTGGGCTGTCACCTGTTTTCATTAGGAAGTGGTTTTCTGCCATGAAATCAAGTTGGTATTTTTCTGTTTTCATCAGAGTTTTGTATGTTTGATAATTGTTGTCAAACAAAGCATATTTGATGTTGTATTTGTCGGTTTCTTTGGAGAGTTCGGCAGAATTTCTAATAATTGTGTAATATCTGGTCATAAAATCAACCGGATATAAAATGTTGGTGCGTCCATCGATATATACCGGGTATTTGTTCCCTGCTGTATAAATTATATAACCTCCCAGCCCGTAAGAATTGAGTATTGGTCCTGGTTTTTGTTTTTTCAGGTATTCGATTGCTTTTACAGGATATTTGTAGAAGAAGTGTGCATAACCATCAGATACGTTCTGAATTTGCTCGGCCAATCGCCAGATAAACATAGGGACTATTACCATCATCATTATTGAAAAGAGGATACGCAAGCTTTTTTTTGCTTTTTTAAGCCGATTGAATACGTCAATCTCATTGAGCAAAATTGCTAAAAGAGTTAGGTTGATTATGGCCGTGACGGGATATAGCCTGACATATTTATAGGCATAAATACTCAAGATTATTGATACGATAAAATATCCAAATTTGCGTAAGTATAATGCTATTGCCCATAATGTGACGTATATTGCTAATGTGAAATAGTAATCTATGTTTTCGGTGGGAGTGACAGTTTTGTATTCAATAATGTATTTGTACCAATGTTCATCAAATGACAAGGTATCGATTAAAAAATGACGTGCAGAGGGGTTGATAAAGCCTATACTGACTAAAAAGAGTCCCCATATAATCCAGAATGTCCAGCTGAAATCAGCTTTTCCTCTAAGCAACAAAAGACCTTTGTCCACAAAGAGGCCAAAGAAAATGATGTATCCCAATATTGGGGTATGGAAGTTGATCCAGAACAGGAGAAGTATGCTGATACCTGCTAAATTTGTAGATGAAAAATTGTTTGCCGCTCTCTGGTAAAGAATTAAGGTGGTTATAGTTAATGCCAAGGCGAAAAGTTCAGGTCGATTAAATATACGGCTGGTTGTGAAAAACAGGATTGCTGGCAGTACGATTATTGTAATTCTCCAGTCGATTTTTGACTGTTTAAATAAAAACCAAAGAGCAAGCGAAAATAAACCTAAACAAACCACGCGTAAGCCTACAAAACCATTTTTATAGCCAAGTATATCGACTAGAAAGGCGAACAGAACGTCGAACAAATAGGTGGAGTAGTATTCTGTTCCGTTATGAGTAAAGCTGAATGAATCTTTAAGAGGTGCGAAGAAAGAAAGACCTTGGTTGAGTATTTCCTGACCAATCGCCAGATGCCAAAACGAGTCATAGGCCTGGGCTGGTATGAATGAAACAACGACAAGGTAGAGAAAAAAGACAGTGAACAAAAATGTTCTCAACTTTGGGGTGTTATGGTGGCCGTTTACTAGATCAGAGAAATAGGTTTTCATCGTAACCTTCCGTTTTGCTTTTTTGTTAAGGTGTCTCGGATAATATGATGACATAATTTAATATTGTTGTAAAAATAAATTTTGTTACTGTAAAGTGGAGAAGGTGGTAGTGAGAACGCCTTTAGCCTGGCTGGATATGGACATTGCTGCTCTTTTAAAAAATAATCTTGTAAGTGGGATTCAGTTTCGTATTTTCTTCTTTTTTGAGGAATGCGTGTGGTTTTGGTCATTCAGGATCTTTTGTCATTACTAAATCACGTTCATTTTCTTGTTTTTTTATGACATTTTTTTGTTCAAATATTTGATCGAAAAATGGTCTGTTTATCTTTATATTAAGATGCTTTCTCAATAAGGGAAAACTTATAGAGTCGTATATGCTTTATTTTATCTGTTTTTCTTGATGGGTAACCTTTAGATTCTGCTTGGACAAGATTAAACAGTAGACGTTTTGATATTTCGAGTGGAATAATAAAGTAGATAGCACTGAGAAATAGTTCAAGGATATCGATGAAGAAGAATTGTTTCTTGATTTAGCACTATTAATCAGTAAAATGTATTTATATAAAAAAAATAATGAATTATAAAGAAAACGTGTAAATGTCAAAAATACCGTTTAACAAGCCATTTATTGTTGGCAAGGAGCTGTTTTATATCTCTCAAGCAGTGTTTGAGGGAAATCTTGCAGGGGATGGTAAATTCACTAGGCTTTGTTCTGAGTGGATGGAGACCAGGTTTAATGCTTCCAGGGTTTTGTTGACCACCTCCTGTACCGCAGCCCTTGAAATGAGTGCCATCCTTCTTGATGTAGGGCCTGGAGACGAGGTTATTCTCCCTTCATTTACCTTTGTTTCAACAGCAAACGCCTTTGCCCTTCGGGGAACCAGGATCAGATTTATTGATATCCGTGAAGATACTCTGAATATGGATGAATCTCAGTTGGAGAGCATGATTAATCAGAGGACAAAGGCTTTGGTTCCCGTCCATTATGCTGGAGTTTCTTGTGAAATGGATACCATTATGGACATTGCTCAAAAACATAATGTTGCTGTTGTGGAGGATGCTGCTCAAGGTGTAAATGCAAAATATAAAGAGAAATATCTGGGAACAATTGGCCACCTTGGTACCTATAGCTTTCACGAGACCAAAAACTTTATCAGTGGTGAGGGGGGTGCCTTGGTCATAAATGATGAGCGTTTTGTAGAACGTGCTGAAATAATAAGGGAAAAAGGTACTGACAGAAGCAAGTTTTTCAGGGGAGAGGTCGATAAATATTCCTGGGTTGATGTTGGGTCGTCGTACTTGCCGTCTGAAATAATTGCTGCGTTTTTATATGCGCAGCTTGAAGAAGCAGAAACAATAACCAGAAAGCGTAATGAAATTTATCAGTATTATGCAGAGAGTCTTCTTGGCCTGCAGCAACAGGGACATGTCAGATTGCCAGTAATCCCTGAGGCAGCCACCCATAATTCCCACATGTTTTATTTGTTGACAAATTCAGCAGACGAGAAGGATGCTCTTATTTTACATCTCAGGAAAAAGGGTATACATTCCGTTTTTCATTATGTCCCTTTGCATAGTTCTCCCATGGGACGGAAGATGGGGTACCATAAAGGAGATTTGGTCAATACCGAAGACCTGAGTGCAAGATTGTTGCGATTGCCGTGTTTTTTTGAACTAAAGAGGAATGATCAGAACCGGATTATCCAGGAAATATATGCATTTTTTAATGTGAAATGACTATTCAAAAATTATCTATAGTGACGCCAGCCTATAAATGTACGGGTAATATATGGGAACTTTATAAAAGGCTGATTGCGGTTCTTAACAAACTTGTTTCTGAGTATGAAATCATCTTTGTCAATGATGCAAGTCCAGAAAATGACTGGGATATTATTAATGAGATAATAGGTTTAGATACTTGTGTAAAAGGGATCAGCTTTTCTCGCAATTTCGGTCAGCATTATGCAATTACTGCAGGGGTTAAATATGCCACTGGAGATGCGATAATAGTCATGGATTGTGATTTGCAGGATCAACCAGAAGAGATCCCCAAACTCTACAATAAATTTCTTGAAGGTTTTGATGTTGTGTTTGCCAGAAGATATATGAGGCAGGATAATACGATCAAAAAATTCTTGTCCAAATCTTTCAGTATCGTTTACGGATACTTGGTTGATGTAGAGCCTGATAACAGTACAGCAAATTTTGGGATTTATTCGAGAAAGGTCATAGATAATTATAAAAAGTTTAATGAACAGAATCGATGTTTTCCCATTTTTGTAAAATGGATGGGGTTTAAAACTGCTGCTGTTGATGTTGCTCATGGTAAAAGATATTCTGGAAAGACTTCTTATAATTTCAATAAAATGATGAGCTTGGCAATAGACAGCGTTGTGTCTCAATCAAACAAACCTTTGAGGATGGGCATAAAGTTTGGTTTTACAATTTCAGCGGCATCAATTTTATATACCTTCTACCTTCTATATAAATATTTTGTACATGGTATTGCCGTACAAGGTTGGACGAGTATGATGGTGTCGTTATTTTTCCTTTCGGGCTTGTTATTTGCCAATATGGGTCTGTTGGGTTTATATATTGGAAAAATTTTTGATGAAGCCAAAGGTAGGCCTCTGTATATAATTGATGAAATGAAAGGGTTCTCTGAAAGTGAATTGCTATGTTGTAATAAAAGGAACGTTTGATAACTCATGGTGTGTTCCAACCTAATAGAGATCAGGGTTGTGTTTCAATGAGAGGTGCTGGAAAAAGGATTCGCTGGTTTTATTTATTCCTCTCCTTCTTCTTTCAGGCGGTGACAGTTGTTGTTGGCAAGAAGGCCTCAATGCATATGGAGCAGTTTCGTTTTTCAGCAATAGTGTCTAATCCATATTACCTGCTTGTTTTGGCTTGTCTTGTGTTCCAGGCATTTTTCTGGCAACAGACATTAAAATATCTGGATTTGTCATATGCGTATATGTTTATGGCGTTATTGTATCCGGTCATACTTCTTTCCGGTTATTTTTTTTACGGAGAACAAGTCAGTGGATGTAACCTGATTGGCACCGGGATTATTGTTGTCGGTGTTTTGATTCTCGTGAGGAGTGCATAATGGTATACTATATATCGCTTGGTTATATTGCCGTTCTTCTCACAGGATTTGCCCAGGTTTTATTGAAAAAAGGCAGTCGCTCACAGCATGGGCTCTTGTCGATGTATCTGAATTTTTACACGCTGACCGGGTATGTTGTAATGTTTTGCGTGACCTTACTCAATCTTTATATCTACAGATATCTTGATGTAAAATATGGGGTAATTTTTTTACCCTTTACCTTTGTGACTGTTGGTGTGCTCAGTTATTTCTTACTGAAAGAGCGATTAGGGGTAATACAGATTGTTGGGAGTGTTATTGTGGTTCTTGGTGTGATTGTGTTCAACTTATAACAGGATTGGATCAGGCGTGGATTTTATATCTCTTGGTGTGAAGAGATAGGAGAGAACCTTGATATGGAAGTAATTGATGCACATTGGGAAAAAAGAAACTTTGGATATGATGTTGTTGAGATTGTTATCGGCAAAAATGATCTGGGAAACATTGATGAAATTATTACAAACTTAAAAGAACAGTATCTTGATAGATATATTGTAGTAAAAATTCCTGTAGCCCAACTTGACCTTCTCCATAAGTTGGAAGGTATTGGTTTTAATTATATGGAAACTGCAATCGCTCTGGTAAGGAGATTTGATGATGATAACTTTGTTGCCGTTTTGGAAGGTGCCGAAAATCCTCTTGAAACCGAACCTGTTAAAGGTGAAACAGATTTTTTAGAAATCCTTGAGCATGTTGAGGACAGTATGTTCTTAACGGATCGGGTTTATTTGGATCCCGCTCTGGATAATTCCATAGCAACAAAGAGGTATGTGAATTGGCTCAAAGATCTATATTATAAAAATGATAATTGTCAGATACGATTTCATGTAGATAAGAAGACTAATAAGCGAATTGGTTTTGCAGTGGATGTATACGATAAGAAAAAGATGGTTGTATACGGACTGCTGGGTGGAATATACCGAGAATATCAAAACGGTGGTTATTTCCCATTTACCTTACAGATTTTGGAGCACTACTTTAGAGAACTTGGTGTAAAGAAATTAAAAATTGGCATATCAAGTAATAACTTTGCAATCTTTAGAATTTACTCTGAATTTGGATACCAGGTTAGTTCCAGCCAATACGTTTTGAGGAGAATAAAAAGAGATTGAAAAACATGTTTTAAGAGTGTTTTGTTGTAAAAGCTGAGTAACTCTAAAGATTATAGGGAGAAAAAGCCGTGGCCAGATCCGTTTTTCAGCATGTTAAGCTTTCAGCTATAGTAACGGTTGTTCCTGAAAAGGAAATCAATATATATGATGAAGCTGAATATTATGACAACAGTATCAAGAAGATTGACCGGATGAGGAAAATGGTTGGTTTTCATAAAAGGCGAGTGGTTGATAAAAAAACAACAGCCGGTGATTTGGCGGTTGCCGCTGCACAAAAACTGTTATCTGAAACAGAAATTAGTAAAAATGAGATTGACGCCATTGTATATGTTGTCCAGCAACCTGATTTTATTAATCCCGCTAATGCCTTTTATATTCATAAAGAACTGGGACTTGCACAGCACACTCCGGCATTTGATATAAATAGTGGTTGTGCCGGTTTTGTTTATGGAATGTGGGTTGCCAGCCAGATGGTTGAATCAAAGACCTGCAAAAAAATTCTGCTTGTCTGTGCCGATATTCCAACAAGGGAAATTGATCTGGCAAACAGGAATGCAGCACCACTTTTTGGGGATGGAGGAGCTGCAATGCTGCTTGAGTTTTCTCCAGAGATTAATAAGACGTATTATAATATAGAAACTTTGAGTAGTGGGCTTGAGGCGTTGATAACGCCAACAATTGGTAATCGTTTTTTCTGGAACATTAATGATGATCAGGATTTTGAATATATTAAAAAATTGAGGAAACAAAAGATTGTAACTGAGACAGGTAATGAGGTTTCTATTTTCAACACCTACCTGAATGGATTGGAAGTGTTTAATTTTGCTCTTTCTTTTGTCCCGGAAAACATAAAAAAACTAATGGAATTTGCTGGAATTAAGGAAAACGATGTCGATTATCTGTGTCTTCATCAGGCAAATAAACAGATCATTCAGTCAGTTGCAGGTGCTGTTGGCTTTCCTGAGGAAAAGGCTCCATACTATGCCTTTGAAAATTTTGGAAATAATACCATGTGCTCAATTCCAACTACAATCTGTTCATATTTGAAAGAGAAGACCGATCAGGGAGAGGTTGCAATTGTAGCCTCAGGTTTTGGTAACGGGCTGACCTCAGCGACCTGTTATATGAAGTTGCATGAACTCAACAATATAGGCATTGCAGTATATAAAACACCGGAAGACAAAATTTCGCGGGAAGAGTATGTTGCATATTGGCAGAAAAAAATGAGAGGAGAATGAAATGAACAAGGCAGATTTTTTGGTCGAATTAGAGGATATTTTGGAAAGAGAGGAAGAATGTAAACTGACCGATGAGTTGGATTCTTATGAAGAATGGGATTCATTATCAAAGATGGCTGTTATGGCCTTTTTTGGCAAAAAATTTGGTGTGCAGATTCAGTTGGATGATCTGAGGACAATTGAGACCGTTGAAGATTTGACCGCATTGGCTCAAGGGAAGATTGCGTAGATGATTGGCTTTGATAAGGGACAGGTCTTTCTGGTAACCGGAGCCAGTTCGGGCATTGGAAAGGGGACAGCTCTTCAGCTCAATGAGTTAGGAGCAACTGTCGTTGCAATTGCTAGAAGAGTCGAAAGGTTGAAAGCATTGCAGTCGAAAGCCAAATTCCCTGAAAATATACACATTGAACCAAAAGATTTGACTGAGGATATTGAAGGACTGCCCAACTATGTAACTTTCTTGAAGAAAAAATACGGAAAATTGCAAGGTATGGCCTATTGTGCTGGAATTGTTGATGTAAAACCCCTTCAGTTATTGGATTTTACAGAATTACAAAGCCTTTATGGCATCAATCTCTTTGCGCCTGTTTTCATGGCAAAAGGATTTGGCGATAAAAGAAATAATGTGGGAAGAGGAGCCTCAATGGTTTTTATCTCTTCCCTTGCTGCATATATATCTGACAGAGCTATGACTGCGTATGCTGGTTCTAAGGCTGGGTTATCTGCATCTATTAAAGCTGTTGCTAGAGAACTCGCTCCTTATGGAATCAGGGCCAATTGTATTTTGCCATCGGACATTAAAACTTCCATGGTTGACACAGGATTAAATGATGAGTGTAGGTTTGCTAAATATCCAATGGGCATTGGTGATGTCTCGGATGTATCAAATTTGGTGATGTTCCTTTTGTCAGATAAGGCAAAATGGATAACTGCCCAAAATTATGTCGTGGATTGTGGCAGTGTCTAGCAAATAACAAAAGGCTTTATGTCTTTGAGCACAAAGTGTGGTGAAACAGGTTGATACATTTTTCTCAAAATCAATTTTTCGTAGTTGCCGGAGCAAGTTCAGGAATTGGAGAAGGGGTTGCTCAGCAATTGAATGAATTGGGGGCATCTGTGGTTGCGATTGCCAGGAATGCAGGCAGACTGGAATTACTGAAGCAGAAAGCAAAATATCCTGAAAATATGCACGTTGAAATAAAAGATCTTGTCGAAAACATTGATCAATTACCGCAGTATGTTGCTTTGTTGAAGGAAAAATATACCAGGTTTCAAGGAATGGCATATTGTGCCGGTATGGGCGATGTCAGACCTGTGAAGCTGGTTGACATGACTGCAATGAAGGCTCTTTACGATATAAATCTCTATGCACCACTTTTTATGGCAAAGGGAGTTGGTGATAAAAAAAATAATGTCGGAAAAGGCACTTCAATGGTTTTCATTTCTTCAATTGCGGCCAATATTTCAGATAAAGGTATGAGCATTTATGCGGGATCAAAGGCTGCCTTGTCTGCTTCTGTCCGGGCAATTGCAAAAGAACTTGCACCATATGGTATCAGAGCAAATTGTGTTTTGCCGTCGGATATTAAAACCCCTATGACTGAGAAGAGTCGGGGGAATGTGTCGCGTTTTGATAAGTATCCCATGGGAATAGGTGAGGTTGAAGATGTTGCCAATATAATGGTCTATCTTTTGTCGGAAAAAGCAGGGTGGATTACTGCTCAAAACTATGTTGTGGACTGTGGAAGCTGTTAGGATAAGGTGAAATATGTCGGTATCAAAATTTAGTAATGTTAAGGTGGTCGGGATGTTGACGGTTGTTCCGGAAAACCATATCAACATTGACGATGAAATTCAGTTTTATGATAACGATCCCAAAAAATTGGAAAGAAACAAGAAAATTTTAGGGCTTGGTTCCCGCCATATCGTTCCGGACGGTGTTACCATGTTCGAGCTTTGTGAGGAGGCCGCCCGTGGTTTGGTTGCCGAACTTGATGTCAAAATTGATGAAATTGATACCCTGATTTTTGCCTCAATCAATCATGATTACAATGGCAATTCAGATGCCTGCATCCTGCAGGGGCGATTGGGTTTGTCTGAGGATTGTGCCTGTTTTGATACCAGCGGGCTGGGATGCACTGACATTCCTTATGGTCTGTGGCTTGCACATGCTTTAATTCAATCTGGAGCCAGCAAGAAATGCCTGTTTGTTGAAGGTTCTGTTAGCAGCCTTATTTCTGATAAAACCAATCGTAACTCCAATATGCTCTTCGGCGATGGTGGTGCTGCTGTATTGTTGGAATCAAGCGAGGAGGAAAAACCTGCATACTTTCATCTTATGAGCAGGGGCAAGGATTGGAAAAAAATCGTTACTCCGGCTGGTGGTTTCAGATTTCCGGTGCGAGATGATATTTTAGATATTGAGGTGGCAGATTTTTCTGGGAATTCAGTGCATTTGTGGGAATCTCTCATGAACGGCAACGAGGTCTTCAGATTTGCCGTTGATACTGCTCCCAAATCAATAGATAAAATATTGGACTTTTCTGGAAAGACTAGAGCTGATATAGATTTTTTTGCCATCCATCAGGCCAACGGACAAATCGTAAAGACAGTAATCAATCATAGTGAACTCCCGAAAGATAAGGCAAGTTACAGTACCTTTACAAAATATGGCAACTGTGGAGGGACGTCGGTTTTAATTAATTTTTGTGATGTAATGGAAGGTAGAGAGGTGAATGATGTTTTATTCATTTCATTCGGAGTTGGTCTGTCAACTGCAAGCTGTATTCTGAATTTGCAAGGGACCAGAAACCTGGGCGTCCGCCTGTATTCAAATAATGGCAAGACGCGGACAAGAGAAGAATTAATTCAATACTGGGTGAAATTTATTGAAAATGGATATGTTTAACCGGAAGAGAGACGAAAACAATGAGTAATTTAGAAACATACACCAAGGCATTTACCGAAACGTTTAGTATTAGCGAAAGCGAGACGGCTGGTTTGAAATATCAGGATATTGAGGCATGGGATTCTGTCGGACATATGGGACTTGTGGCTGCCCTTGAAGACGCCTTTTCGATCATGCTTGATCCAGATGATATTATAGACTTGAGTTCTTTTGAAAAAGGTATGGAAATACTGGCAAAATATAACGTGCAAATGTAATCAATGGATACCGAAACAGTATTAAGAAATCTGGATGCCCAGGAAATTCAGGAATACCAGCAAAACAGATATCCCTGTTTTTTTGTTGATTATATTGAAGAGGCAATACCGGGGAAATCTGCCAAGGGATTTAAGAATTATACTTACAATGAATGGTATTTCCCTGCACATTTTGCTGATGAACCCAATGTGCCGGGTTTTATTCAAGTTGAAACCTTAACCCAGGTTTTTTTGATGACCTTTCTGACAATCCCGGAGAATAAAGGTAAAAAAACAGGCTTTATTTCCATTGATGGTGCCAGGTTCAAGAGAAAAATTATTCCAGGAGACAGGCTTGATATTGTCGCAGAGCTGGATTCATACAGGAGGGGGCTGGCAAGGGGAAAAGCTGTAGGAACCGTTGGCGGTGAAGCCGCCTGTCAAATTGCCTTAACTGTTGCTGTTCCCGATATTATGATGAAGTATATGCCCAAACCATGAAGGGAAACCGGTGATAAGAGTAGCTGATTATATAATTCAGAGAATATACCAGGAAAGTTGTCACCACATCTTTATGGTAACCGGGCGTGGACTGCTGTATTTAACCGATGCTGTAGCCAAACATGACAAGATCGCAGGTATTTCTGTCCATCATGAACAGGCGGCCTGTTACAGTGCCATGGCCTATGCCCAGACAAATGAGACGTTTGGTGCCTGTCTGGTCTCAACAGGCTGTGCCAGTACCAATGCCATTACTGGTGTGTTGTGTGCCTATCAGGATGGGATACCATGCATTGTCGTTTCAGGACAAAATAAATTAAAGGAGACCGTAAGGCATACAAAACTCCCCATCCGAACCTATGGACAGCAAGAGGCTGATATCATAGGGCTGGTTGAGCCAATTACCAGGTATGCGGTGATGCTTGAAGACCCGCAGGATACCGTCTATGAAGTTGAAAAGGCATTGTATCATGCCCATTCAGGAACGAAAGGTCCTGTCTGGATTGATGTTCCTCTTGATATTCAAAATATGAGAATTGAACCGGATCAGTTAAGAACATTCGTTCCTGATACAGAGAACATTCCTACTGCCTCAGAGGCTGAGATTGATGAAGTGGTTGGTGATCTCAACAAGGCCGCAAGACCCGTCGTTCTTATCGGTTCAGGAGTCAGGTCTTCCAATGCCATCGACGAGGTAAAACAGTTTGTTGATGACCATCAGTTACCGCTGGTTTATTCAAATTCTGCACCCGATATCTTGGCATCCGGTAATGAACTGTCCATTGGCTGTGTGGGAGCTATGGCGGCCAATCGTTCGGCTAATTTTGCTGTCCAGAATGCTGATTTTCTTCTGGTGCTGGGGGCGAGACTGACGACCATGACAACCGGTGCTGATGTCAAAAAATTTGCAAGAGATGCGAAAATAACCGTGGTGGATATTGATGAGTTTGAGCATCAAAAATTTCCCGAAATGATTGATAAGGTTGTTTTATCAGATGTAAAGAAATTTATACAAAGCCTCTCCAAGAAAAAAATACGTACGACAGATTCGTTTTGGAGCGATAAATGCAAAGAATGGAAGCGAAAATACCCCAAATGTGAAGAAAGATATAAGGGGGACGAGTTGGTTGATCTCTATGAATTTTCAGATCACATTGGACATTTTTCCTCAGAGGAGGCTATTTTTGTCACCGATGCTGGTCTGGAAGAACTGATCATTCCAACAACAGTGTCTTTCAAGGAAGGGCAGAGGTGCCTGCATCCAGTGAGTCAGGGAGCTATGGGCTATGCCCTGCCCGCATCAATAGGTGCCCATTTCGCGAGTGCAAGGCAGGTTGTTGCCATTATTGGTGACGGTTCCATAATGATGAACGTGCAGGAATTGCAAACAATAGCCTATCACCGGTTACCGGTAAAAATCATTGTCATAAATAACAACTGTTATGCGGTAATCAGAAAAAGGCAGAACGATTTATTCAGAACCAGAACCATAGGCAATGATCCCAGTGACGGAGTCTCTTGTCCTGATTTTGCAAAACTTGCCAACTGTTTTGGCCTGCAATATCAGAAAATTTCGTCATCCAGGGAGCTTGATAGAGGCCTCGACCAGTTGTTCTCGGCTGATGTGCCGGTTCTTTGCGAAGTCATGTCCAAGCCAGATCAGGGATATATACACAGTTCGTACAGAAGGGATAAAAACAGAAAATTTGTGCAACCACCAATAGAAGATCAATCACCATTTTTAGACAGGGAAACCTTCCTGGCAGAAATGATTGTCGATCCTGTAGATATCTGAGTTGTACAACCGGGATAAGGTGAAAGCGATTACCGGGTTTTAAATCAAGGAAACATGAGGAAACAGCTGACATGGCATCTGTACTGTTGAGAGATGGGCGGCTAATAGAAAATTTTGCCAAACCGTATGTTGTTGCAGAAGTAAACTCAAGTCATAATGGGTGCGTAGAAACGGCTAAGGAAATGATCAAAAAAGCCAAAGAAGCGGGCTGTTCATGTGTAAAGTTCCAATCCTGGTCGGCAAGTTCACTTTATTCAGCATCCTATTACAAGGATAATCCAGTCGCTAAAAGGATTGTTGAAAAATTTGCCTTATCTGAAGAAGAGTTGGCAGAGGTTGTAGAATGCTGCAAAACGGAAGGCATTTCATTTTCTTCTACACCCTATGCAAAAAAAGAGGTGGATTTCTTAGTCGAAAGGTGCAATGTCCCATTCATTAAGATTGCCTCGATGGAAATTAATAATTATGAATTTCTTTCCTATATTGCCAAAAAAAACATCCCCGTTGTTTTATCAACAGGCATGGCGGAGCTGGATGAAATTAAACGTGCTGTAAAGGTCATTGAGGATAGCGGGAACCGTCAAATCATTCTTCTTCACTGTATTTCAATTTATCCGGCTGCACCAGATACTATTCATCTGAACAATATTGCAGGGCTTCAAAAAGAATTCCCCACCTGTCCCATCGGGTTTTCTGATCACACCTTGGGAACTGAGATTTCATCGGCAGCCGTTGCTCTTGGTGCCTGTATTATTGAAAAACATTTCACCTTGGACAACAAAAAGATGGGGATGGATAATAACATGGCCATCGAGCCTGAGGAAATGAAGAAACTGGTGAAAAATGCTTCCAATGTCTTTGAGGCAATGGGGTCGACCGAGAGAGTGGTTTCAGAAGCTGAGTATAAACAAAGAAAGAATATGAGAAGAAGCATCATTGTGGTCAGGGATATGAAGAAAGGAGATATAATAGGCAAAGAAGACCTGTCTTTAAAGAGACCTGGAACAGGATTGGTGCCGGAGAAACTCTCTGCTGTAATTGGCAAAAAACTGGTTCATGACCTTGAAGCCGACACCATGATTCAGGAGAACGATTTTGAATAAGTTTGCAATATATATTCGGTTTTCTAATAGCTGATAAAGAGTCTGTTACGTAGGAACAACTCCTGTTGGAGAAAATTTGAATAACATGATTTGGAATATAAAAGATCATAGGGATAATATAGCTGTAATTGCCGAAGATGGTCGAGAGTGCAGTTATGAACTTCTTGCAGAGTATTGCAATACTCTGGCAGAAAAAATTGAACCACGTAGTCTGGTTTTTACCCTATGCCGAAATAATCTTGGTTCCTTAATCGGTTATGTGGCTTTTCTTAATAACAATTCTGTTCAATTCATGTTGAATAGTGACACGGCGCTGGATGTATTGCAACAACTTCTCGACACCTATAGTCCACAATATATTTATTTGCCGGATGAACGGTGCGAGGCTTTGGCTATGGATAGTGTCTGTTCTGCCCATGGATATACCCTCCTGAGAACAAACTACAGTAAAGTGTATCCGTTGTATGATGAGCTGGCACTGTTGTTGACAACATCAGGGTCTACAGGAAGCAAAAAATTTGTCCGTCATAGTTATGATAATCTCAGATCCAATACCAAAGCAATTGTAGAGTATTTAAAAATAGATGAAAAACAAAGGGCTATAACCTCTCTTCCGATGGAATATACCTTTGGGCTTTCGGTCATCAACTCATTCTTGTTTGCCGGTGCGAGCCTGGTTTTGACAGACAAAGGGATTATGCAAAGGGAGTTCTGGCAACAACTGAATGATTTCAAGGTTACTTCACTCTCAGGTGTTCCGTATACCTTTGAAATGCTTTATAAATTGAGAATGTTCAGGAAAGAATTGCCCCATCTCAAAGTGTTGACCCAGGCCGGTGGCAAGTTGTCTCCTCAGCTCCACAGAGAGTACGCAGCATGGGCAGCGCAGAACGGAAAAGAATTTATTGTCATGTATGGCCAGACCGAAGCCAGTCCCAGAATGGGCTATCTACCATTTGAAAAAGCATTAGAGAAAACGGGGAGCATGGGTATTGCCATTCCCGGTGGAAAATTCACATTGATTGATGCTGGTGGTCAGGAAATTACAACATCCGATCGGGTTGGGGAGCTTGTCTATGAGGGAAGAAATGTCACCTTGGGATACGCAATAAGTGGCGAAGATTTAATAAAGGGAGACCTGAGAGGTGGCAAACTGGACACTGGGGACATGGCGAAATTTGATGAGGATGGTTTTTACTACATTGTAGGACGAAAGAACAGATTTATCAAAATTTTTGGTAATCGTGTCAACCTTGATGAAACAGAAATGCATATTGCAAAGAAATATCCAGATTGTGGGTGTGCCTGTACAGGTGTTGATGATAGTATGTATATTTTTGTAGATTGCCAAGGACGGGAAGCTGAGATTAAAACTTATCTTTCTGGGGTGTTGAAGCTTCATCACTCAGTCTTTAATGTGCAGTATATTCCTGAAATTCCAACAAATGATGTTGGGAAAAAACGGTATAAGGAATTAGCAGAATTTTATGAGTAACCTCGACGATATTTATGCATGTTCTCCGTTTAGTTTCAATCACCAGCAAAAAGAGGACGTCCTTTCTGAACAGCTTAAAACGTTGTCGATCTATCATCGCAAACATTGCCCTGAATATCGAAGGATACTCGATGTCCTTGGAATTGATTTGTCCAAAGTCAGTAAAACTAAGGATATCCCTTTTATCCCAGTGGCTTTGTTTAAACAATTTGAGCTAAAAACAATCACCAGAGAAGACATATTCAAAATTACCACCTCCTCAGGCACATCCGGTCAGGCGGTTTCAAAGATATTTCTGGACAAGCAGACCGCTGCCAATCAGCAAAAGGTGTTGGTAAAAATTGTTTCTGATTTTATTCGATATCCTCGGATGCCAATGCTGATAATCGACAGTCCAAACGTGGTAAAAGATCGAACCATGTTTTCGGCAAGAGGGGCAGGTATTTTAGGGTTTTCAATTTTTGGTACAGACAGGGCTTATGCTCTTAATGATCGAATGGAGATTGATGTTGATGCCATTGAGGCGTTTTTGGTGAAACATCGGGGAAAACCAATATTGCTGTTTGGTTTTACCTTTATGGTCTGGCAGTTTTTTTATAAAAAACTGCAATCTCTTGGAAAGAATATTGATTTATCAAACGGTGTGTTGATTCATGGTGGAGGCTGGAAAAAACTCGTCAATGAAGCAGTCTCCAAAGAAGAGTTTAAGCGATCTCTGTATCAGGTTTGTGGTTTGAAAGATATCCACGACTATTACGGAATGGTTGAACAGACCGGTTGTATCTATATGGAGTGCCAGTATGGTCACCTGCATGCGAGCAATTTTTCGGAAGTCTTTATCAGGAACAGTAAGGATTTCTCTGTTTGCAAAAAGGGAAAAAAAGGTTTGATTCAGGTCTTGTCGGTATTACCTGAATCGTATCCTGGGCATTCTTTGTTGACAGAAGATGAAGGTGTTATGCTGGGTGAAGATGATTGTCCCTGTGGAAGAAAAGGCAAGTATTTTCAGGTTCTGGGACGGATAAAAAATGCGGAGATAAGAGGCTGCAGCGATACCTATGAAAGGGGTTAAATATATTGTAGGAAATGACAACATCCTGAATACTCCACAACGGGTATTTTGTGATGAGATTTGCAATTTTTTGTCAGACCTCTCTAATATCCTGATAAATGCAACAGAAGCAAGGCTGTTTCCAGATATCATGGCTTTGGGATTTTGGTGTCGAAAGGGCAACATCCAGAAGATTAAAAAACAATCAGTTGTAGGTGACTTCTCAATTGGAAAGGGATTGTGTTTTCATATTGCACCATCAAATATTCCAGTTAATTTCGCCTTTTCTTTCTTTTTTTCACTGTTGGCAGGTAATGCCAATATTGTAAGACTGCCCAGCAAGGATTTTCCTCAAATGGATTTCCTGTGTAGAGTTTTGAAGACATTATTGGCCGATTATCCAGGCATTGAAAAAAGAACCGCTTTTATTAGATATCCCGCCGATGAGAAAATATCGGCAGAATATTCAAAGATTTCTGATGCCAGAATGATTTGGGGAGGGGATCAGACCATTGCCACAATAAGACGGTTGGCAACAAAACCACGTTGTGTTGACATTTGTTTCCCGGATAGATATTCAATTTGCGTACTTGACGGAGATAAAATACTATCATCTGATGAGCAGACAATTGCCCGATTGGTAGAAGGTTTTTATGTGGACACCTACCTGATGGATCAGAATGCCTGTTCATCGCCTCAAGCGATTTATTGGGTAAATGATAGTCCTCGGGCAAGAGAAAAATTCTGGGACAAAATATACCGAGTTGCAGAACGGAAATATACCCTCCAGGATTCGCTGTCTGTTGAAAAATATCTTGCTTTATGCGGTAATTCCATTGAGTTTGATATTATTGCGACAGCGAACATCAAAGATAATCTGCTGTACCGGGTCGAGTTGTCGACAACCAACGATCTTGTTGAGAGATTACGAGGAAAAGGCGGATTGTTTTACGAGTATTCATTAAATGATTTTAAAGAATTATATTCTGTTATCACTGACAGGTATCAGACCATTACCTATTTCGGGATCGATAACGAAAAACTAAAAAGAGACATTGTTTCTCTGGGCTTGAGAGGGGTAGACAGGATTGTTCCTGTTGGAAAGGCCATGGATATTGATGTGTTTTGGGATGGTCATGATTTGGTGCATGAATTGTCAAGGGAAGTGATCACTTATTGATAATCTGCTGATAAGAATAAATTCAGGATTACCTTGACCAATGAATGGTTTGGTCATGCTAAAATGATCATCTTCAAGGCTGTCGCTTTGTCGTCAATTCTCCGTAAGCCAGTGAAAATTTTTACTGCGCGGAGTTCTTTTACAAACTCCTAAAAAGAACAACCTCCAAAGCCTGGAAAGGACTCCAGGTTTGGAGGTCTTAAGAAGACATGCTAAACAAGGGTTATGGAGGTGTGATTAGTGCTTTTCGTCCTGAATACGGGCGGGGATTCCGTACATGGCGGCACTTCCCGGACGATTTGAAGGTTTCTGCCTTCTGCCACCATTGCTTATGCAATGCTTTCTTACACTGCAAATAAGTTTGTTATGTTTTAGGCTATGTTAAACAGCCGATCATTCAGTGTTGAAGACAAAATAACAGAGGTTGTATTGAGTGTCAACTCATTTTTTTAGGATACGCTAATTTTTTCTTAAAAAAATGTTTTTTAGAGGTCTTGCCGTTTTATAACAGGCTTTTTTTTCTTTTAACTATTTGAAATACATCATTTTGTTCCCAGGAGAAACATTTTCTTGGCAGCAAGGGAGGCTGCAATCGCTTGCCGTGTCTCTTCGGTGATATCCATTTCTCCATTGAGAGATATCGGTTCGTGGTTGTAGGCCTGCTGTACCAGGGACTCGTATTTTTCTCGTAAAATTGAAAAGGATGCCTCTACTTCGGGATATTCCCCACTTTCCCTGAAAGGCAGGCGGATATGTTCACGCAGGATTCCCTGTTTGAAATAGGGGACGCTTATCCAGTGAAAATCAGTGGGCATCCAGTTTGCTGAACGCTCATGTTCTCCCGGCATACAGTAATCCTGATGGCTTCCATCTATTTTGGGAATGGTCGACTGGATATTGACTGACTGGATTGCAAGATCCTTTTCAAATTGCTCAAGTTCAATGGTGTAAACGAGGGTTGGTCGGTAATTGCCTCTTTCTTTTTCTATATTCCAGGTAATTTTCATTTTTATTGCAGTTATTGAAGGTTGATAATTTCACCAAAGGGCGGCATTATTTTTCCCTGACCTGATTTGACCCAGAGAACCGGGTAGTGTGGTTCATACGGTGGATAGCTTTTACATTCCAGATCTGTGAGATAGATGAGACAGGATGGGGTGATGTCATGGTCTTCCAGATACTGGAAAACCGGTCGATAATCTGTGCC
>PDWI01002987.1_pt1 | contig 25080 bp, 21 predicted proteins | sample 1430891 | NCBI WGS metagenome assembly PDWI01 (sample SAMN01162508, study PRJNA174530) | Oral metagenome, whole genome shotgun sequencing project. | biome: Marine environment; feature: Marine mammal; material: Swab sample of the gingival sulcus; isolation source: swab sample of gingival sulcus...
TACTTTTGAGAAATATTTTAAGGTATATTTGTGCCGAAAAAAGTTCCTTGATGTATTGACATAAAAAACGGCATTTTTGCATCGAATGATAAATAAGGGTGAATCGCAAGGATAAAAACAGGACTTAAAATACTGTAAAATAAGATATTGAAAAAAAACAGGGTCCGAACCCTTCGAGAAATTAAAAACGATTGAGACATCAACGGGTTTAATTTAATTGACGGTATTGAGTCCGAACCCTTCGAGAAATTAAAAACGATTGAGACTCGTTTGGGTCGTTGAACAACTCCAAACAATCGTCCGGACCCCTTCGAAAAATTAAAAACGATTGAGACTTCACTTTTGTTTCATCTACTCTGCTTCCTGCTTGTCCGGATCCTTCGAGAAATTAAAAACGACAATTCCTCTGCGAGGAAAATTATGAATTGTGAATGGTGAATTAAACGGCAAAAGTAGGGACACAATATATTGTGTCCGTTTTTTGCAGTTTTCATGGTTTTGGGGTGGTATCAATTCCCTCTTGGAGAAGAGGGCGCAGGGAGATTGATTTTTTATATTAGCAGTTTAAAAACCTTATTTCCGGTTCAAACCTTAGTAGAAAAAGATAACCAAAAAGAATAAACCTTATTACCTTATTTTTCTTTACCAACAGCTAAGAGCCAACAGCCAAAAGCCGACAGTCAAAAACCAACAGCCCGGCTCCATACAGCACCTGCCGAAAAAAAATAATTACAAATTTGGCACTTTCTTGCAAAAACTAAATAATATCTATAATTTTACCTTTTATTGTATTTTTTCTAATCTAAATAATAAAATTATGGCAAGAAAAATCTTCTTTTCATTTTTAATGCTAACACTTATTTTCACGATAAGTAAAGCACAGGAAAATCAGCTTATTAAGCTGAACGCAAAAAAAAACGTTTTTAATGTTGTAAGTCTAAAACAAGACGGAATGACCATTAATTGCTCAATTTCCGAATTAAAAATTATTCCAAAAACAAAAAAAAACAAAAACTTTATTATTCCGGATAATCCCTTGTTATTAAAGACCTTTAATGAAGGCATGCCGAATATTCCGGTAATTTCCAAGCTTATAGAGCTGCCGCAAGGTGCTGATGTGAAATTTGTTATAAAAAGTTTTGATGAGCAGATAATTAAATTGTCCGACTATAATATAAATGATAAAATTATGCCGGCAGTTCGCTCACAATCCAAAAGCGAAACCGAAGTTCCTTTTGTATTAAATAAGGAAATATACAACACAAACGACTATTTCAACAAAGAAATAGCTGTTTTTGAAGATTTGGGACAAATGCGCGACATACACATGGGACGCATTGAAATAAATCCTATTCAATATAATCCGGTAAAAAATATTTTAAGAGTTCTGAATAATTTAGTGATCGAAATTAAATTTAATAATGCTGATATGGCAAAAACCCGGAATTTAAAAGAGAAATACGCATCGAACTATTTTAATTCTATTGCCAATCAACAAATTATAAATTTTGAATCTTCGCCAAAAGCCTTAATTACTCAAACTCCGACACATTTAGTAATTATTTCGGACAGAATGTTTGAAACGCAACTTGCCGATTATATAGCATGGAAACGTCTTAAAGGATTTAAAATTACCGAAGCATATACTGACGAGATTGGGACTACACCCTCTGCCATTAAAACATATTTGCAAGGGGTTTATGAAGGAAGCGACCCCATGACCTTTGTATTGTTTGTTGGAGACGTGCAACAAATACCGGCTTGGATAGGGACTTCAAGCTCCGATCATGTAACCGACCTAAGATATTGCGAATATACCGGCGATGATCTTCCGGAGGTATTTTATGGTAGATTTTCGGCGCAAAATACGGAACAATTGCAAGCACAAATAGATAAAACCCTAAAATATGAACGCTATGAAATGACCGACCCCTCTTATTTAAAAAATTGTCTTCTGGTAGCCGGAGACGATGAAGACTGGGAAGATATATACGGAAACGGTGCTATTTGGTATGCAAACGAGCATTATGCCATTGAGGATAACGGCATAACAGCCCATACATTCTTGCAAGACCCCCCTGAAGGAAATGCTGCCATACATGATTCAATACTTGCCAATGTTAATGCCGGCATAGCTTTCGCTAATTATACCGCACACTGTACTGAAACAGGCTGGAATAAACCCGGTTTTCAAATAGGTGATGTAGAAAATTTAACGAATGATGAAAAATACGGACTTTGGATAGGGAACTGCTGTTTATCGGTTAAATTCGACGAAGATGAGTGTTTCGGGGAAGCTGCTTTAAGAAAAGCAAACGGCGGTGCAATAGGAGACATCGGAGGCTCAAACTCAACTTATTGGGACGAAGATTTTTGGTGGGGAGTAGGAAACGGAAATCCGATTGCACAACCTATTTACGAAAATTATGGTTTAGGTGCTTATGACGGACTTTTTCACACTCGAATAAATGAAGCTGACGACTCTACCAAATGGTCTCATACGCAATCTCAAATGGTCGTTGCCGGTTGCATGGCCGTTAATGCTTCAACATCAACACGAAAAAAATACTACTGGGAAATTTATCATCTGATGGGCGACCCGACCTTAACTCCTTATCTCGGTATCCCCCAAGAAATGGTCGTTGCAACTACTCCGAAAGACTTAGTAATAGGCATGACTTCTTTGCATGTTAAAGCGGCAAATGTTCCCTATGCCTATATTGCATTATCTCAAAACGGCACTTTAATACAAACCGTAATGACAGATATAAACGGCGATGCAGAATTAACATTCCCGGACAATGCGCTTACGATTGGTGAGGCTGATTTGGTCATTACTTGCCAAAACAGAAAACCATACATCGAAAAAATTCAAGTTAAATCCAATACCGAACCTTACATTCAGCTGAGTAATGTAACAACCGATATTTTGCCCGAATACGGAAAAACCCTTGCCTTGAATGTAGAATTAACGAATATTGCGGCTGCCGGAAGCGGATTTGACGCACAAAATATTGAAGCAGAATTACATGTAAGCGACGACACATATATAAGCATAAATAACAACACGGCATCTTTCAATACAATCGCAGCAGCCGATACGGTATCAATAATGAATGCCTTTAATGTTACGATAGCAGAAAATGTTCCGGACCAATATGCTTTTAATTTTACGATTGAAATTACCGGACAAGATAATAATGCGCAAAATTATACTTGGGAACCGCAATTTATCATAGTTGCCAAAGCTCCGAAAATTAAAATAGGAAATTGGTATGTAACGAATGACGATAATATGAGCGGCGTATTAGATGCGGGCGAAACCGGCGATATAAATTTCAAAATAACAAATGAAGGGCATGCCAAAGCCACATTCAACGGAACATTAGAAATTGCGGAAGACCCCAATAATTATTTAACATTAGACCCGGCAACAATGAATGTCAGCGATATTGAAATACTTGCCGGTGCCGACTCTGTTTTCAGTTTCACAGGTGCCACGGCAGATGCAAACACCCCGACGGGCAGTATCGTTGAATTACAATTAAATGTGTCGGCAGGCGAAAACATGCAGTATGCAGATTCGAGCAAACAAGATTTCAACATCGGGAATATTACTATTTATCCTATAAGTATTGGTGGTTCAGTTGCTGTTTGCGAAGGTGCTTTTTATGATTCAGGGCTTGAAAGCGGAAATTATGCAAACAATGAAGACCATTTAATGACATTCTTACCGCCCGGAGCAAATGATATTTTAATTATGGACTTCGTAGAATTTGCAACAGAAGCCCAACCTTTTGATTTACTGTATGTATATGATGGTGAGGATACAAATGCCGAACAAATTCCGGGCAGCCCCTTTTATGGAACCAATGGTCCGGGAAGAATTATAAGCCCCACCGGATTAACATTTCATTTTACAAGTGATAACAGCTTAAGCAACCCCGGTTGGAAAGCTCTAATTTCTTGTCATACGCCAACATCTGCCCCTTCTTGTGCCACAAATCCGGAACCGGTAAATGGTGCACAAAAAGTATTTCCCTCATTTGCGAGATGGGCGCAAAATAATAACGCAACGTCTTATGACGTATATTTTGGCACCAATCCCGATCCTTTTTCAAATACTCCTGAAAATTTAGTACATTGTAAGTTTGATTTTCCGGAAGTTTTAGAACCAAATACGACATACTATTGGGCAGTTGTACCCAAAAACCATTTAGGTTCCGCAAGCAATTGTGAGGTATGGTCATTTACAACCGGCGGTCCGATTGTTTTAATGCAAAACAACGTAACAATTACTACTTGCAATGCTACTTTTTGCGATAACGGAGGATATCATGGAAACTATACAAATCAACAAAACATGATAATGACATTTAAACCGGAAATGGCAGATAAAGTAATCAGTATGGACTTTATCGACTTTGAAATGGAAATAAAGAATAATGTAGAATACGACTACATACAAATTTATGATGGTTTGGAAGCAAATGAAGATTGTCTTATCGGCAAATTCGGAGGCACTGAAATACCCGAAGAATTAAAACCTGTTACAGCAACAAATCCCGACGGTGCTTTAACAGTTCGTTTCTTTTCCGATGAACTTACAAACAGGCGAGGTTGGGTTGCCGCAGTTTCTTGTGTAAACCCCACATCGGTTGACAATCTGAGCGCAGGAGTTCATATTATTCCTAATCCAAACAAAGGTTTATTCACCCTTAAAACAGAAGGAATAAATACCGAAAATTCGCTCCTCGAAATATACTCACTTAGCAATAAGTTGATTTTGGAGGAAAAATTAAACTCAAGTTCTGTTGATATAAACCTTACAAATCAAACAAAAGGCCTTTACTTTATCAGAATAACAACAGAAAATAAAGTTTATAATTCCAAATTAATCATAAGATAATTTTATCGCATTATTTCGGGGAAACTGCCCCCCAATCAGAAACAGATAAAACAAAAATGCTGACTTTGCAGGAAAGTAAAAAGAAAGTAAAAGTGCATGTAGTTTACAATAACAAGGATACTCGACAAAGATATCGAAATGTAATAAAAATATATGATTATGATTAAAGATTTTTTTAAGTTTTTCCTAATGTTTTTCTTATCAATGTTGGTCTTGATTTTATCATTTGAATATTTAGAAAAAAGAGTACTAATCACCTGCTTCGTGGGAGGTTTAGTTTATTCTTTTGCAATGATTTTAATAAAAAAAAGACAGTAATACAAATATAAAACAATATAGAGTTATGATAATTTAAGGACATACTAAAATAAAAAGCATTTAGGAAAAACTTTAATTTTCACAGCACCCTTGCTTCAATGCAAGGGTGTATTAATTTTAAATTATTTACAATGAAATACTCTTTAATTTTTCTTTTTTTTTTAAGCTCATGTACTCTTTTGTTTAAAACTTCTTTATCCATAAAAAATCCAAAAGTTGAAACGAATGAACAAATATTAGAATATCTGGAGAAAACAAAATGTTTGCTTTCAAACAGCTTTGTTATTGATTGTCAGCCGGACAGTTTACAGATTTATAAAAACCTTATGAAAGGTTTTACAAATGAAGTATTAATTTACAAGGATAGTGTAAGATATTGTTATAATGCAGGAAACAAGTGTAAAAGTAAAAAATTAAGAAAAACAATTAATGAATTTAATAAATTCTATGCTCCTTGCAAAAAGGATACAATTGATTTTGATATATTTTTATCGCAACTAATTCCTTTATCTGAAAACAATAAATTACAAATAAAACAGGGTAAGATTTATATTTTTGCCTATTGGTCTATTTTCTTTGGCTCAAAAAAAGATAAAAAAGATTTCTTCAATTGGCTTTATGAGTACTATAAAGAGTATCCGGATAAATATGAGATTATCATAGTAAATACTGATTTAAATTATAATTGGGGCTTAGAAAAAGGGGAGGAAATGAAATTAAAATTTAAAATGACAAACAAGAATAGTGTAGATTTAGAATTTGGGAAAATACCATACCGACATACAAGGAAAAGTTGCTGCAATCATTAAATAATGATAAATGTGAATTATTAATAAAACAAACTATTGCGTTATGCAGTCGGATAGAAAACAAGTTATAGCTAATGCGAAAAAATATGCTGAATTAATAAAACAGTATATAAATCCTGAAAAAATTATCTTATTTGGGTCTTATGCAAAAGGGAATTGGCATAAAGACAGCGATATTGACATTGCTGTGATTGTGGATAATATATCTGATGACTTTTTATCAGTTTCAACAATGTTGAACAAATTAACTCGAAATATTGATTATCGCATAGAACCTGTTTTACTTGAAAAGGATGATGACCGTAGCGGTTTTTTAACAACAATTCTATTATACGGGATAATACTTTATGAAAAAAACAATAAAACACTTATTTAGGGTAGTATAAAATGTTAATTTTGAGATAAAAAACAGAAAAATAGAAATTACTTATGATATTTTTAAGCAAATATTCAAGACTTTTTGTAGATTTTTGGCAACCTGCAAATTCCCTCTTGGAGAAGAGGGTGTAGGGAGATTGATTTTTTATTGACAATTTTGATACTATTCAAACAAAGTGTCTTACTTTAAAGTAGATGCTGACCGTAATAGAACTACTTGATGACCACGAAGTAGCATCGAAGGCAATAATGAGGCTAATATCAAAAAATAGCATCGAAGATAATAATGCGACTTACATTATTATCTTCGATGCTATTTCGTGGTCATTAAGTCTTCGCAGTGAGGATTGCACCACCGCGCCGACCTGTCCTCATCAACTTACTGACAATCAGCAACCAATTAACCCGAATTATTCATCAAGTCTTCGTAGTGAGGGCTGCATATACAATAAAATAAGTGATAAGACGATTGAGGCATATCCTTTGATATGGTGAATGAGGTTTATCAAACGAAGTGTCTTATTTTGAAGTAGATGCTGACCGTAATAGAACTACTTGGTGAATAATGCGGGTTAACAATCATTTTTTCACGCCAAGCTCTTTTTCAACAAGTTTTGTTACATCATCGCTATCATCAAAATACAGCAATGCGCCTTTATCTATAATAAATTTATAGCCGTGTTTTTTTGCGATGTTTTTTAAAGCTTCATTAAATTTTGAACGAACAGGGTTAAAGAGTTCCGCTTGTTTTTTTTCCGCTTCTTTTTGTGCCGAAACTTGAAACTTTTGAATGCGCTCGCCCAAAGAGTTTATTTCTTCAACTTGTGCCTGTTTCAAAACATCGCTTAAAGACGCTTCTTTTTCTCTAAAATCTTTCAATTTCGCATTATAATCCTCTTGCATTCCTTTTATATGATCTTCCAGTTGCTTTACAAACTGAGCATATAAAGAATCGGCTTTTTGTGCTTCCGGCATTTTTCTGAAAACAGAATTGCCGTCAATGTGTCCGTACTTAAATTTTTGAGCATTTACCGCCGAAAGGGTAAAAACAAATACGAATAATAATAAAGATACTTTTTTCATATTCACTAACTATTTAATTTAAATTAAAAGCCCAAATGTAAATATAATTTCCGAATTTTGATAATGAAAATGAAATAACTACTTTTGAGGACTTACAAAATAACAGCAATGGCAAACCTTTATAAAAAATTTCTGGGGCAAACGGCAATATACGGATTAAGCAGCATCGTCGGACGCTTTTTAAACTATTTGCTGGTGCCACTTTACACAACTTTATTTTTAACTTCACAATATGGTGTTGTTACGGATTTATATGCTTATGCCGGATTTCTGTTCGTATTGCTTACCTACGGCATGGAAACCTCATTTTTCAGATATTCGGAAAAGTATAAAGACAGCGAAAAAGTTTTTACTACGGCAATAAGTCCCATTGTTCTAACAAGCAGCATATTTTTATTGATAATCTTTCTGTTTGCACAGCCTATTGCAAATATCTTAAAATATCCGGAACATCCGGAATACATCATTTGGTTTGCATTGATAATCAGTTTAGACGTATTAACAGCAATCCCTTTTGCAAAATTAAGACGCGAAAACAAAGCCTTGAAATTTGCCGTATTCAAATTTATAAACATCGGACTGAATATCGGCTTTAACTTATTTTTCCTCTTACTTTGCCCCTACCTCATCAAACAAAACCCGGATTCTTTTGTGCTCTTTTTTTATTCGGGAAACATTGATATTTCATACATCTTTATTTCAAATTTAATTGCAAGTTCTGTTAGCTTGCTTTTGTTTATTCCGAGTTTTATGAAAATAAAATATCGTTTTTCGGCAAAAATACTCCATGAACTTTTCATATATGCCCTACCCCTTTTGTTTGCGGGACTTGCCGGTATCGTGAACGAAGTAATTGACCGAATTATGTTGAAATATTTTTTGATTGTACCCGATGCAGTTGCTGAACCAAACACCTATATTTTTTCGCAAATCGGAATATACGGAGCAAACTATAAACTCTCGATTTTAATTACTTTGTTTATTCAAGCATTCAGATATGCCGCAGAGCCTTTCTTTTTTAGTCAGGCAAAAGAAAAAAACGCAAAAAATATTTATTCGCAAATAATGAAGTGGTTTGTCATTTTCACTTTAATTATTTTTCTGGGCATCATGTTGTATATTGATATTGCCAAATATTTTATCAATCGCAATTATTGGTCGGGCTTAAAAGTTGTGCCCATTTTGCTTTTTGCAAATATCTTTTTGGGCATTATTTACAATCTTTCCGTTTGGTACAAATTAACCGACAAAACAAAATACGGGGCTTATATTGCCGGCATCGGTGCCTTAATAACCATTATTCTCAACATTGTATTAATTCCCTATATAGGCTATCTCGGCTCGGCATGGGCAACCTTTTTCTGTTATTTTACAATGATGATTGTTTCCTTTTTATGGGGCAGAAAATATTATAAAATAAACTATCCGCTAAAAAGAATTGCCGGCTATGTAGTTGCGGCATTAGCTATTTGGGGCATCGGTTTATTTACGGCACTTGACGGAATAAAAATGTATGCTTTCCACACCTTTTTAATACTTGCCTTTTTGGCATTTGTAGCATACAGAGAAAATCTTTTAAGCCTTTTAAAAAAGTAAAACCAAATAGCTAACTTTTTACGATTTCATGGTTTTGGGCAAATAGCAAAATCTCTCTTGGAGAAGAGGGTGTAGGGAGATTGATTTTTTTGAAAATTTTAAAATGCCATACATTAACCCGAATTATTCATCAAGTCTTCGTAGTGAGGGTTGCATATACAATAAAATAAGTGATAAGGTGATTGAGGCTTATCCTTTGATATGGTGATTGAGGCTTATCAAACAAAGTGTCTTATTTTGAAATATATACAGACCGTAATAGATTACTTGGTGACCACGAAGTAGCATCGGAGATAATTATTCGGGTTAACAATTTGCGAATTTAGTTAGATGAAATTATAATGTCAAATTGTCGCAATTATGACATAAGTTTGCTTTGCGCCAAATACAGATATACATCTCACTATCAATAGTTTAAGAAAGACACACCCTTTAATCTTCCTTTTTTTGCTGAATTTTCGTCAATAAAAAACAACTTTTTATACTTGGCATATTTTATGTAAAAAACAAAGCAATCAATTTGTAATTATTAAACCAAAAATAAGATAAAATGGCAAAAGAAATTTTATTTGACATTGAAGCAAGAGACGCCTTAAAAAAAGGTGTTGACCAACTTGCAGATGCAGTAAAAGTAACATTAGGACCCAAAGGACGAAATGTTGTAATTGAAAAATCATACGGTTCGCCCCAAATTACCAAAGACGGAGTAACTGTTGCAAAAGAAATTGACTTAGAAGACTCTTTTGAAAATGTAGGTGCTCAAATGGTAAAAGAAGTGGCATCAAAAACCGGAGACGATGCCGGAGACGGAACAACAACCGCAACTGTTTTAGCTCAATCTATTGTAAATGTAGGGCTTAAAAACGTAACGGCAGGAGCAAATCCGATGGATTTAAAAAGAGGAATTGACAAAGCGGTAAAAGAAATCGTAAAAGGAATAAAAAAACAATCACAAGAAGTAAGTGTTGACAGCGATAAAATTGAGCAAGTAGCAAAAATTTCCGCCAACAACGATGCCGAAATCGGAAAACACATTGCCGATGCAATGAAGATTGTGAAAAAAGACGGCGTGATTACCGTAGAAGAAGCCAAAGGAATGGAAACAAATGTTGAAGTTGTTGAAGGAATGCAATTTGACAGAGGATATTTGTCGCCCTATTTCATTACGGACACAGATAAAATGGAAGCCGTTTTAGAAAATCCTTACATCTTATTGCACGATAAAAAAATATCGGCAATGAAAGATTTAATGCCTGTGTTGGAACCGGCTGCACAAAACGGAAGACCTTTAATGATAATTGCGGAAGATGTAGAGGGCGAAGCTTTAACTACATTGGTGGTAAATAAATTAAGAGGAACAATTAAAGTTGCGGCAGTTAAAGCACCCGGATTTGGCGACAGAAGAAAAGCCATGCTCGAGGATATTGCAATTTTAACCGGAGGAACCGTAATTACGGACGAAAAAGGATATAAACTGGAAACTGCTACGCTTGACATGTGCGGTTCTGCCGAAAAAGTGGTTATGGACAAAGAAAACACAACCATTGTAAACGGAGCCGGAAATTCTGAAAATATTCAAGCAAGAGTAAAAGAAATTAAAACTCAAATCGACAATACCACTTCAGACTACGACAAAGAAAAATTGCAAGAGCGTTTGGCTAAATTAGCCGGCGGTGTTGCCGTAATCTATGTAGGTGCAGCTTCCGAAGTTGAAATGAAAGAGAAAAAAGATCGCGTAGATGATGCTTTAAGCGCAACCAGAGCCGCCGTTGAAGAAGGTATTGTTCCCGGAGGCGGTGTAACATATATCAGAGCACTCGAAAATTTGGCCGGTTTAAAAGGCGAAAACGAAGACGAAACCGTTGGTATTGAAATCATTAAAAGAGCTGTAGAAGAGCCTTTAAGACAAATTTCTAAAAATGCCGGCAAAGAAGGTTCCGTAATTGTGCAAAAAGTAAAAGAAGGAAAAGACGACTTCGGATACAATGCAAGAACCGATGTTTTTGAAAATATGTTAAAAGCCGGTGTTATTGACCCGACTAAAGTAACCAGAATAGCATTGGAAAATGCAGCATCAATTGCCGGAATGTTATTAACAACCGAAACCGTATTGGTGGACAAAAAAGAAGACAATCCCGCACCGATGATGCCACCCGCAGGCGGAATGGGCGGCATGGGCGGAATGATGTAAAAAAAACTTAAGGTAAAATAAAATTTTGCACATATTTTAGAAAAAAGACTTCTATTTCACATAGAAGTCTTTTTTTATTTTTATCTTTACAAATTCATGCAACCATATATAAATATTAATATCTCTGTGTAAATAAGATGGCTGTCCCTAAAAAAATAATAAGACAGTGTAAAAAAAATGACAGAAAAGCGCAAGAATATATTTTTAATAAATATTCCGGCGAACTTCTGAGCATTTGTTACAGATATATTAAAAATAAAACAAAAGCCGAAGATGTTTTGCATGATGCTTTTATAACGATTTTCTCAAAAATTAATCAATATAAAGGCACCGGCTCATTTGAAGGATGGATAAAAAGAATAACTTTAAACACGGCATTAATTCAATTAAGAAAAGATAAAAAGGAAATATTTGCAGAAAATTTTGACAATTATGAGATTGAAAATCAAAAAAAAGAGCAAAAACGAGATTTAAATCCCAAAGATGTTCAGTCTGTGATTGAACACGCAAAGTTTGACCGGCAAGAGATAATCGATTCAATGAATGAATTGCCCGAAGGCTTTAAAACAGTGTTTAATCTATATGTGGTAGAAGGATATAAACATAAAGATATTGCGACGGAGTTAGGTATATCCGAAGGAACATCAAAATCACAACTGTCAAGAGCAAGAATTAAATTAAAAGAAATATTATATAAAAAAGCTATAAAGAAAATAAAAGGAACTGAAACTGACTGAAATGGAAAATGAAAATGTTTTTATTGATGAATTTGTCAAAAAATCTTTGGCTATTAACCCCGAGAAAATTCAAATAAACGGAGCTAAAAAGACAAAGATATTAGACGAGTTAAGTGTAAACTCAACAACCGGCTATTTTTCCGGTTTGAAATTTAAGCTCTTGGGTACATTGGGCGTGTTGCTCTTAATATCTTCTGTTTTTTTATTTGTAAATTATAAACCGGAAACAGAAAATAATGTTGTTCCCGAAAAAAAAGTATCAGCCGAAAAAATCATTCAAAATAATAAGTTTGAAACTGAAAAAACTGTGCCTTTAACAGATTCTTCAGCGCTGAAAAATACGCCTAAAGAAAAAATAAAGAATAATACTAAAACAAAAGCAGAAACCGTTACAATTAGAGTAAAAGTTCCCGTTCATAAAAAAATAATTAAAAGAAAAAAAGTCTTTGTAAAAGACACGCTTATTAATTAAACCTTGTTGCTTGTGTCCAAAAGAAAAAATAAATAAGCCTATAAACGCTGAAGAAAGAATAAACTTTGCCGTTCGCTTTTTAAGTGTAAGTGTAATCTTGCTCGGGACTGTTCTATTAAGCAGTTTCAAACCCAAAGTAACAACAAACTCCGCCGACTTAAAAGTTGAAGACACCATTTATGTATATGACACAGTCGTTTATTATGATACTACAGTTGTATATGATACGGTTTATGTAAAAGATAAAGAGTATATATCTTTATTTAAAGACTCTGTTTTAAGATTGATTAAGAAAACAAAATTTAACGATATTGTTTTACAAGACTCTGATTTCTTTTTAATAAAAAAGCCAAAGAGCATAAAAAGAAAAAAATACCGTTATTTATCTTTTGATTTCTTATATGCTCCTTTATATTCCTCGCAAACGTTTAAATCCGATATGTTTTATAAAGATGCTGCACGGGCAAACAAGCGCGCAACCACTCCGGCAATAGGGCATAATTTCGGAATAAATCTTAATCTTCACAGACAAAAAAACACATTTACCGGCGGACTTGGAATAACTGATTTCAAAACACATTTCTCAACAATGGCATCATTTTGGAAAATCGATACTGTTGAAAAAATGCAGCTCACCCAAAGCTTAGAGTTACAGATAGACTCTATTCCGCTCATAAATATTGATACTTTATTGGCAACCGGCGACACCTTATATTATTACTATAAAGATACAAACTATATAACGCATATCGACACAGCCTATATTTCCTTACCGGACTCAACAGAATATTTTAAAATTGAAAAGGCAAAAAATTCCTATTCTTACATAGAAATCCCGCTTATTTTCAGCCATAGTTTTTATATGTCTAACCTAACTTTAAATCCGGAAATCGGATTAATTTCAAGTTTTTTTTTAAATTCTCAAGGAAAAGTCGTATCTTTGGCTGATATATATAAAATATCCGATTTAAGAACCGACCTTAAAGGGGCTTATGTCTGTTTATCAATATATGCCGGAATTAAAGTAAATTATTATCTAAACGATAAATTGGATTTTATAAGTTCGGTCTTTTACAGGCGAAATATTAATTCAATATATTATGATTATCCTTTAATAACACATTTTAATACATTCGGTTTAAATTTCGGATTGCGCTATAAACTGTCATTTTAAAAAATGTATTATAAAATCTTATTATTTGTTATATCAATAGGTTTGAGTTTTAACTCCTTAGCACTTCTACAACAGAAAAGTGCCCTAATAACAAATAATGACCTAAGATCTTCCAAAGCCTTACTCAGCGTTTCAGGTACGGTAAAAATCGGAGAAAATAAATTGCCCGCCGGAGATGTATATCTCTTATCTTGCGCAAAAGGTGATTATTTCTTTGAGAAAAAAGAAGTCGTAGAAAATGGCAATTTTACAATAAGCAATATAAAAAAAGGAAACTATCTCATTTATGTTATACCTAAACTAAACTATGATTTTTTATATTTTCCCAAATACATTCCGTCCTATTTTGGAGGTATATATTCATGGGAAGAAACAAGTACTAAGAATATAGAACAAGATATACAGACTTTATCCTTAGAGCTTATGTCTTATCAAGAACCTTTCTACGGAGAGCAAGAAATATCCGGAACATTATTCTTTAACAATATAAACAGAGGAATTGATAATTTGCCCATACCCGTTATTCTTTTAAATGAAAACAGGCAGCCCATGGATTTTAGAATAGTCGATAAAAACAAAGGGACTTTCAGTTTTAAATATCTACCGGAAGGAACCTATTATGTACATCCTGAAATACCCGGCTTCAAAACGCGTAATTATAAAATAAGCGTAGGAGCAGGAACGCCCGAAGCAGACCTTAGAAATATTAATTTTTTTGTTGATGAAAAAAACGTCAGAGCACAAGAACGGGAGAAAGAATTGCCTTGTTGCTTATCCGACGGTTATCTAAAAATACTGTTGGACGAAGACACAGAATTCCCTGTTCTTTGCGAGTTGCTTGACCTGTCGGGAAGAACCGTAAAAAAAAACATATACTATTCTGATGAAATCTTAATAAATACTTCAGATATGGCAACAAATTTGTATATCCTAAAAGTGAGAACGTTTAATAATCAACAAATAAAAACAAAAAAGGTTTTTATAAAAAGCTTTTAGCTTATTATATACACATTTTGCAAATGACTTAAACCTTTTTTTACACAACGGAATACAAATGGTGAATGATGAATGAAAAAGTAAAATACTGATAAAAAGCAGTTTGTAATTTATAATTTATAATTCATAATTTACAATTCATAATTCACAATTAATAAATTGACCTTTGAAAATTATAAAAATAAACATATGAAAAAAAAGAATATAATTGCAATATTGTTAATCGTTTTGCCGGCATTTTTTGTGCATGCTCAAAAATTAGTTGATATAAGTAACACGGCAACTTGTGAACAAGCTTACGATATTTCTCGATTTCAAATTTTCGGACCCACTACCGCACCGGAAACCAAAGGGGAAACTACGGCAGACTTCTCTTTGGAAAAACACCCTACCTGGTATAAATTTACCGTGCAAAAAAACGGCGTGCTTTTGTTCGATATTATTCCTTTAAATTCAAAAGACAATTATGATTTTATGCTGTTCAAAGACGAAGAAGGCTTTTGTGAAAAATATAAAGAAGGCAAACTAAAACCCATACGTTCTAATTTTAATCCGCCCGTAAATAAAAAAGGAATAACCGGTTTGTCATACAAAGGCAAAGAAAGTGATTTTGATAAATCCTTAATGGTAAAAAAAGGCGAGGTTTTTTATTTGGCTCTTAACAATATGTATAAAGGAGGTAAAGGACATACCGTATATTTTAAAGAACTCAAAACAATTATAATTAAAGGAGAAATTACCGATGCCAAAAACGACAAACTTTTAAAAGCCCAAATCAGTTGGAAAAACTTGCGTAATAATAATGTAGTATCTGCTCAAACAGAAAAAAAAGGCGTATATGAAATGGAAGTTTTGTTAAGTTCCAAAGAAAATACATTCCCGAAATATGAATTGTGTGTATATGCCGATAAATATTTCCCCGAGTTTATCGTGTATTCTACCGAAGAAGCAAATGCCTTAAAAGGAAAAGAAGTGAATTTTTCTTTAAATAAAGTAAAAAAAGGCTTAAATAACGAGACACTCGGCGTAATTTATTTTAATCCTAATGATGTTACTGTTGTCCCTAAATCTGAAAAAGTCATCAAGAAACTAATAAAGTTTATGAAGATTAATAAAGATGCAAGAATATCTTTGGAAGGACACACAAACGGACTGTATCCCAGTACAGATGTTGATTTTAAACTATCGACAGACAGAGCTTTGTTTATAAAAAAAATGTTGACAGAAAGCGGAGTAGACGGAAGTCGTATTGAAACCGAAGGAATGGGCAGTAAAAATGAAGTATATCCCATACCCGAAACCGAAGAAGAAGAGGGCTATAACAGACGCGTGGAAGTAAATATCTTAGATTTATAGAAACAGATTAGACTCGAATTTCCGAGACTTTTAAAAAAGTCTCGGAAATTTCTCATTTTTAGACAAACAAAAAACGAGGTATTTAAACCTCGTTTTTTCAGATTCTGGTAAAAGCTTTTCAGCCAAGTAATAAATATATCTTAAACTAATTTTACATTTATTGCATTCAAACCTTTTCTGCCTTCTGTTAATTCAAATTCAACAGAGCTACCTTCTTGAATTTCATCAATTAAACCTGATACATGGACGAAGTATTCACTTTTTGTTTCTTCGTCGATAATGAAACCAAAACCTTTGGTCGCATTAAAAAACTTTACTGTTCCTTTTTTCATTTGTATTTGTAATAAAATAATAATTAAAACACAAAGGTATAAGAATAATTGATAAAACAACTTTATTTTTAAGAAACAATAAAAAAAATGATTTTTTAATAAAAGTTTGTAAGTATAACAAATAAAACTTAAATTTACAAAAAATTATACCGAGGTATCCTCATCGAATATATAAATTAAGTTAAAAGTAATTATATTACTGCCATGTTTTTATGAACAAGATTGTAGATGTAAAAAATATTTCCGTTTATCGTAAATTTAATAAGGTCTTATCCGATGTAAGTTTGAGTGTCGGTGAAGGAGATTTTATTTATTTAACCGGCAGAGTCGGGAGCGGCAAATCAAGTTTGTTGAAAATTTTGTATGCCGACGAAGAAATCAAAAAAGGTGAAGGAACTGTTGTCGGCTATGATTTAAAAACAATTAAGGATAAAGAAATTCCCTTTTTAAGGCGAAAAATAGGAATCGTTTTTCAAGATTATAAATTATTGACAGACAGAACCGTTTTTGAGAACCTTAAATTTGTTTTGGAAGCTGCCGGCATACGCTCTAAAACGCTTATTCGAGACAGAATAAAAGCTATATTGCATACGGTCGGTTTGGACGGAAAAGAAAATCGAATGCCTTTTGAATTATCCGGAGGTGAGCAGCAAAGTGTGGGTATTGCCAGAGCTTTGATTAATAACCCGGATTTGATACTTGCGGATGAGCCTACAGGAAATTTGGACGAAACAAGTTCCGACAATATTATGAAACTACTGATTAATGCGTCAAAAAATAATACAGCAGTAATAATGGCTACACATGATATGAACTTAATAAAAAAATATCCGGCTAAAATTTTCAACTTAGAATTAAATGGCTTTCAGCAATAAACACATAAAAGCAATATTATCAAACACTTACAAATTAAAGCTGTTTTTTTTATGAAAAAAACTAAAAAAAAGAATTTTATTTATAATAAATGCTTTATATTTGCAGACCTGAATTTTTATTCTTTAATTAATTGATAACTAAAATATATCCCGATATGACAAAAGCAGATTTAGTCAATGAAATTGCAAAACAAACAGGAATTGAGAAAGTTGCCGTAAAGAAAACAGTTGAGTCTTTTATGGAAAACATAAAAGATGCCCTAAAAAACGAAAAAAATGTTTATCTAAGAGGTTTTGGAAGTTTTATTGTGAAAAAAAGAGCCGAGAAAACAGCTCGAAATATTTCAAAAAATACAACAATTATTATTCCCGAGCATTTTATTCCTGCTTTTAAACCTGCGAAAACCTTTATTAATGAGGTAAAGAATAATGTAAAGTAATATTAATTATCAAATTTTTTCAATTATGCCAAGCGGAAAGAAAAGAAAAAGAGCAAAAATGTCAACGCATAAGCGTAAAAAACGTCTGAGAAAAAACAGACATAAAAAGAAAAAATAACATTCTTTTATTATAGTCTGTTAAAGATATATCAAGAAGAGCCGATTACGGCTCTTTTTGGTTGTATGAAGTTAAATCTATAAACAAATGAAGCGTGACAAATGAATTAATCGTAAGTGTCTCAAAAAGAGATATTAATATAGCATATACGGAAGAAAAAAAACTTGTAGAACTTCATAAAGAGAAAAGTAACAATCAATTTACCGTAGGCGATATCTTTTTTGCAAAAGTCAAAAAAGTAATGAATGGCTTGAATGCCGCATTTGTTGATGTCGGTTACACAAAAGATGCTTTTTTACACTATTTTGACTTAGGTCCCCAATTTAAATCGCAAGAAAAATTCGTGCATGCCGTCTTAAACGCAAAAGACACATTGCCCAAAGTGCAAAGTTTTAAATTGCTTCCGGATATAAATAAATTCGGAAAAATATCGGAAGTTCTCAAAGCCGGGCAAGTTGTGCTCGTACAAATTGCAAAAGAGCCTATTTCTACAAAAGGACCCCGTTTAAGTTCCGAAATCTCCATTGCCGGAAGAAACCTCGTTTTAATTCCTTTTTCCAATACGGTATCCGTTTCCAAGAAAATTGTTTCAGAGGAAGAACGTAAACGTTTAAAGCGTTTAATAAAAAGTATAAAACCCGAAAATTTTGGTGTCATTGTAAGAACGGTTGCCAAAAACCGCAGAGTGGCAGTCTTGGACGAAGAACTTCGCAGTTTAGTTGCCAAATGGGAAATGATGTTGCATAATATAAAGGGAATTACCCCCCCCGAAGTGGTGATGGGCGAGTTAGGTAAACCGGCAGCACTGCTTAGGGATATTATGAATAATTCGTTCTCAAATATTTATGTTGATAACGAGACAGCTTACACTGAAATTAAAGACTATATCTCCGAAATTGCTCCCGATAAAGAGAAAATCGTAAAACTATATAATAAACGAACGCCTATTTTTGAGCATTTCGGAATAAGCAAGCAAATGAAAGCGCTTTTCGGCAAAACCGTTACCATGGCAAACGGGGCTTATCTGATAATTGAGCAAACCGAAGCACTCACGGTTATTGACGTAAATAGCGGCAATCGTTCAAAACGAGCTTCCAGTCAGGAAGAAAATGCTTTGGGCGTTAATATGCTGTCGGCGGAAGAAATTGCACGTCAATTACGCTTGCGAGATATAGGCGGAATTATTGTCGTGGATTTTATTGATATGCACACAAATGAAAACAAAAATAAGGTATATCAATACATGAAAGATTTGATGGATAAGGACAGAACAAAGCACAGTATTCTGCCGCTGAGTAAATTCGGCTTGATGCAAATAACGCGTCAGCGTGTTCGTCCTGCAACAGCTGTTGAAACCATAGAGACTTGCCCTGTTTGTGAAGGAACCGGAGAAATTACTCCCAGCATTTTATTTACGGATGAAATAGAAAATCATCTTCAATATATGGTTGAAAAATACAAAGGAACAATTAGTCTGCATGTGCATCCCTATATCGAAGGTTACTTGAAAAGAGGCATTATTTCCAAAAGCCTTAAATGGCAATTGAAATATAAAAGAAGAATAAAAATTGTAGCAGGTATTAACCTTGCTTTTCTGGAATACTTCTTCTATGATTCGGAAGGCGAAAGATTGAAAATATAGCAACGATTAACTATTGATGATTATCAAAAAAGTTAAAAGGTAAAATTTAAAAATCAAGAAAGTTTTGGCTCTTTGTTTTTTACCTATTGCTTTTGGCAAGCCAACAGTCGAAAAAAAACAATCCCCCTGCACGCTCTTTTCCAAAAGGGAATTTGCCGGTATCCAAAAGCTATGAAATCGCAAAAACACAACAGTAAAATTCCTCAAAGTTCTCCAAAATTGAAACTTTGAGGAATTTTAATTATCTTTGTGGAGTGAAATCATATCAATATGCCAAATATTTTATCCCCCATCACGAGACTTGATTACCACGAAGATAATTGATCCGGCTTAAAGCAATAATTTTATTGTTTCGTATTTATTTTCTGTATAGACTTTTATAAAATATATGCCCGATTTGCAATTTGGAAGATGAATCTGCACATTTTTACGATCTGTCTTTTTTGAAAAAACGATTTTGCCCGTCGGATTTATAATTGTTATTTGCCGAATTACGGAAGTCTCCGACTGCACTGTAAAACTTTTGTGCTTTGCGGGATTAGGATAAACTTGTATCTTCGGCAAGTCTTGCGATGCAACTTTTTCTACGCTGTTTTCAATAATAAAATCGCTTATTTTAGGAAGATGGTCAGAAGCAATATGCGTATCTTCTGAAGCTAAACCATACAAATTTAAACGTGCTGCCGGCATTTCGGAAGTACAAATGGTAAATGCTTTGTTTACGCTTGCCCCTACATCGGAGGCTATGGCGTAATCCAAACGCCCGGACCAATAATTTGTGTTTGCATCCAGCCAAGTTGTTGCTGTTCGCTTATCGCTGTGGAATGAGATAAGGTCATTTAATGCACTTTTATCCCAATCTGGGAGACAATCTTCGCCGAATGTTGCATTATCGACAATATCTCCGGTCAATAAAGTTGTTAGCACTTGACTGCTGCCTACCAAATTCAAATCTCCGCTGATTACAAAAGGCGTACCGTAAGGCAAGCTGATACCGCCACCTGCTGTTTTTGCCTCTCGGATAAATTCGATGATTGCATCCACTTGTTGTTGTCGAGTAGCATCGTCCGCACAACATTTCAAATGCGTATTAATCACCAAAATATCTCGCGGATAGCTTTCGGGCAAATCAATGACACTTGCCATAATTCGGTTAAGCATTGTGGGGTCTATCGAGTATGCTTCCGTTATTGGGTATTTTGAGCAAGTAATATTTCCGCCGGCACTTTTAATACATTGCCATTGTGTTTCGCTGAGCGGAAGCCACGAATCCAATAAATTTCTTACTTCATATTGAGAGGTATTCCTACACTCGTTGAACGTAATAATGTCCGGATTTACGGCTGTGATGATATGTTGAAAAGACGGAAGCCTTGAATTATCGGTCAATCCGTCAAACAAGGTGTTGTATGTAAGCAAACGGATGTCGCTTTCGTTAATTTTCTCAAAGGAAACGGGCGGGTATGCCTCTACCGGCGTGTCATCAAAAGTATAAGAAAATGTTGAGCCGTAGTTCGGCATATAGTCATTGCTTTTAAAGCATATTTTTATTGTGTTGCTTGCAAACAGCGGGTTTGTGCCGTCCGGGAGCACATGTCTGTTAATGGCAAGTTCAAAGGTGTCGGATGTAGCAGTGGGCAGCGCAACAAAACCAATACTATAAGGTGATATTTGAAGAGTGCTTGAATTGTGATTAAAATAAAATGTTCTTGTTCCGAAAGCAATACCCAATTCGGCACCTATGCCGTTTACCTGATAGCCGGTAGAAGCATCATTGTCGCCGTCAATTTCCAAAAACAGATTGTTTTCCGAGTTTAGTTGAATTTCGCGGTCTAAAGCAAACTGAATAAACAAAAAATTACTGTCGTTTGATACTTTAAAAGACAAAAGATCAAAATCTGTTCCGTCTCCCTCTGTGTCCGAATAAATGCTTGTGGCATTTGTCCAATCCTCAAATTTTCCGTCAATGCCTATGGGCAAAGCCTGAGCATTCACGGGGATGTATGCCCGCAGAAGGAGCGATAAAAATATAATGCAATGGTATTTTTGTATATCTTTCATAAGAATTGGGATTTAATCTCTGTTTTTATTTTTAGAGCTTGCCTAAACTGTCAACCATAATTTTTGCCGTTCTGTCGGAAGCACCTTTTCCGCCCAAAACTTCTCTTAATTTTGAAAAATTTGTCAGCATTGTTTCTTTATATGTTTTGTCTTCCAAAAGACGTTTTAACTCTTGTCGAATGTTTTTGACATTCATTTCATCTTGAATGTATTCTTTAATAACTTCGTTCTGCATCACTAAGTTTACCAATGAAATATAGGGGACTTTTACCAATCGCTTGGCAATCCGGTAAGAAAAAGCATCGCCTCGATAGCAAACAAGTTCCGGAACATTTAAAATAGCCGTTTCCAAAGTTGCCGTTCCGGAAGTTACGACAGCCGCCTCAGCATGTCGCAAAATCTCATAAGTTTGATTGTAAATAAGTTTTACGTCTTCATTTGTGATGTATTTATCGAATATTTCTTTTTCCAAAGAAGAAGCGGCAGCAACGACAAATTGATAATCCGGAAAATCTTTACTGATTTTCAACATCATCGGAAAATTATGCTTAATTTCCTGTTTTCTGCTGCCCGGCAATAAGGCAATTATTTTCTTTTCGTTTAAAGCATGCGCTTTTCTGAAATCGAGCTTCGCTGTTTGTCCCGTATCAATGGCATCCATAATCGGATTGCCTACATATTCGGTTTCGTAGTCATATTTATCGTAAAAGGCTTTTTCAAAAGGAAAAATGATAAACATTTTATCGACAAAGGCTTTTATTTTATGCACGCGCGATTGTTTCCATGCCCAAATTTTGGGCGAAATATAATAATAGGTCTTTATATGATGTTGATGCGCAAATTCGGCAATACGCAAATTAAATCCGGGATAATCAACCGCTATGAAAACATCGGGTTTATAAGCTAAAATATCTTTTTTAACATCGTTAATATTTTTTAAAATAGCCCGAAGATGGGTAAAAACATCCCAAAAGCCCATATAGGCAGTATCTTTGAAATGGCGTACCCGTATGCCCCCTACTCTACTCATTAAATCGCCGCCAATAAAACGAAATTCTGCATTCGCATCATACTTTTTAAGTGCCTGCATCAAATTTGATGCGTGCAAATCGCCCGAAGCCTCGCCTGCTGTTATATAATATTTCAATATCTTTGTTTTAATTTGTTAACCAAATAAAGAGCCTGCAACTATAACTAAAAAAATAAAAGCTGCCACAATTATTACCCCCCTGACTGCGCGATACATCTTTTTGTTTAAAAACAGGTAAAACAAGGGCATAATTCCGATTGCTCCGCCTTTTAGTGAAAGAAGCACGCGAGAACGAAGCAAGGCACTGAACTCGTCATGTTTAAAAATTTGCTTAAAATGCTCGCCGACGCCGTAATCTTTTGCATTGGCAAAAATTATAATTAAGGTAACCACAGCCGATATAAGCAACCCGCTAATAATACCTATCCAAATTTTATCGTATTTCGATTGTTTTGTAAACTGCATTTTGAGTATAAAGTTTTAAAAAATCATGCTAAATTATCAAAATATCGTATTTTTGGCAACTATATGGCAGATAAAAATTATATTTACGGAACAAGAGCCGTAATTGAGGCAATAGATTCGGATAAACAAATCGAAAAAGTATTTATCGTGAGAAACCCGGATAATGTGCTTCAAAAGGAATTATTGCTTGCCTTAAAAAAGCACAAGGTATATTATCAATACGTTCCGGTTCAGAAGATTAATAAAATTACAAGAAAAAATCATCAAGGGGTCTTGGCATTTATTTCGCCTGTGTCTTTTTTCGATGTTGAAGAAATTGTTGCACAATTGTATGAACAAGGCAAAACACCCTTTATTTTATCACTTGATGGCGTAACCGATGTGCGCAACTTCGGTGCGGTAATACGAACGGCGGAATGTGCCGGCGTACATGCCGTTTTAATACCCGAAAAAGGTTCTGCCGGCATCAATGCAGATGCCGTAAAAACCTCCGCCGGCGCTTTATACAAAATCCCGATTTGCCGAACAAGAAGTTTGCGGGAAACTTTAATAAAACTAAAAGACAGCGGTTTGCAAATTATATCGGCAAGCGAAAAAGCCGAAAAGTATTACTATCAAACAGATTTTAGCAAGCCTTTGGTGCTGATTGTCGGTTCGGAAGAACAAGGTGTGTCAAATGCAGTAGTTTCTATATCTGATGAATATGTAAAAATTCCTATGTCGGGCGAAATAAATTCCTTAAATGTTTCGGTTGCGGCAAGTATTTTGATGTATGAAGGGGTAAAACAACGAATAAAACGCCCATGACCGGAAAAAAACACACAACGGCATGATTATTTGCCAACACTATTAATTATTTGTAACGGAATAACTTCGGGTGTTCCTATATGACCTTTAAAAATTATAAAAAAACATATGAAATAATTTAGAAACTTTAAAATTTAATAAATAATAAAATAAAAAATTGTTGACAATGAAAAAAATAACAATAAGTCTTTTATCGATGGTGTTTATAATGAATTTATTCTCGGCTTGCAGCAACCAAAAGAAAGTAATTGACAATGTATCTGAAGATAAACTTGAAAAAACGTTTACCATAGGCATGAAAGATACGCTGAAAATTAAGCTTAAATCCAATCCTACAACCGGCTTTGAATGGCAGCTTGCCAATAAAATAAAACCGAAAGTTATAAAAGAACTCGACAAAATATTTATTGCCGACGATAAGAGCCAAAAAATGGTGGGAGCAGGCGGAACAGATGTTTTTTCTTTTGTGCCCAAGAAAAAAGGTGAAGTGTTTTTACAGTTCACTTATGCACGAACAGACGGAAAAGCGGAAAAAGAAAAATTCTTTAAAGTTATTGTTCAATAAACCGAACTTTTTAATTGAACTTTATACTTAAACTTAAAATTGAAAATGTATGAAACCTTTTAAAATTTTTATCTTGCTTGCATTTATTGCAACACTTAGCGGCTGTATTGTCGATAGACATTATGCCCCCGATGTTAAAGCCTGTTTTACCGTTTCCAACGGAATACTTGCTACAAATAAACCGGTATATTTTGTGAACTGCTCAAAAGATGCTGTTTCTTTTAATTGGGATTTCGGAGACGGATTTTCGTCAAATCAAAAAAATCCGACACATGTTTATTCGCAGCCCGGTACTTATCAAGTCAGAATGACTGCAAACGGATACGATTCTTTCGACAGCTTTACCGATGCGGTTACGATTGGAGGCTCTACGGACTTGAATATCTTGGTTATGTATGCCGGAACGGAAGACCCGGTGTCGAATTGTCAAGTTCAATTGTATGATACAGAAGCTAATTGGCAAAACCTGATAAACCCTGTCAGCGAAAAGCTAACTACCGGACAAAACGGAGAAGTTGTATTTTATGGTTTGTCTTCAATTGAATATTATATCGATGCCTATAAGCCGGTTAATGATACATCACATTATTCGAACTTTTTTCAGGGCTATGCAACTTTGCCTTTAAAAGAAAATCAAGTTAATTATTACAATATTTATCTTGAATTAATTTACGGTTCTGCAAAAAGTGTCGGAAGAAAAGAGGCAACGATAAGTTATGTTAAAAA
>PDWI01003304.1_pt1 | contig 25046 bp, 20 predicted proteins | sample 1430891 | NCBI WGS metagenome assembly PDWI01 (sample SAMN01162508, study PRJNA174530) | Oral metagenome, whole genome shotgun sequencing project. | biome: Marine environment; feature: Marine mammal; material: Swab sample of the gingival sulcus; isolation source: swab sample of gingival sulcus...
ATCTCGTCGCTTCCGCAATTTTAATGGTGCCATAGCTCAGTTGGTAGAGCATCGGACTGAAAATCCGTGTGTCCCTGGTTCAAATCCAGGTGGCACCACTGAAAAAGAGAGACTAAAGTGTCTCTCTTTTTTATTATCTATACAGTTAGAATTTACTATAAACTGAGTAACGTCCTTTAGTTATGGCTTTTCGCCAAATAAAGACTTCTAAGCCTAGAAGAGAAAGTGAAACCACAGGCTTAAGTTTAGTAATAAGTGGCTGTTTTCTCTTTCGTAAAAATGGATTATTAGTGCTGATAATAAGCATTAGTTCTTTGCCTTCTTCCTGCTGAGCTTCAATCTGCTGAGCAAGACAGTCTAAATAAAAATGCTCCCTATCTTCTGTCAAATCTTCAAGAATAATCAGAGATGTTTCTGTTCCCAGCTTCACCTCCTTTGCTTCAAACCCTTCCTCTAACTTATACCAAGAGAAAGTCTTAACCTTAGACGTTGCTAAAAGATAAGGCTCAAGGATAGACTCCTTATGAGCAAATAAGCAAACATCTTCTGCTCTATGAAAAGTTGCCAAACGAAAGATTAATTCTGCCGTCTTAATACTGTGTACGGCTCTATCTCCATAGGTTCTTTTTATTCTTTTTGCTTGCTCCGAATACTTGGGGGCTAGAAAGCGAAAGCAATCGTAAGGATAGGGATTACGAATGACTTTCGTTATTAGATGAAAAGCATAAGGAGAATGCACGCCGTCCCCTCGTCTATTAAAAACAAAGCGTTTAGCTTGAACGAGCGGACGAGTAGATTTATAGAGTAAAGAATTACGTTTTTTCTTCATTATATTGTAATTTTCTAAAGCTCTTTAGATAGCATTATTTTTTTGACTAGATAGAATAAAAATTTTATCCCATAACTTTTTTGTTTTATCCCACAAAATAAAAAAGTTATGCCATAAAATAAAAGTTTTGTGGCATAAAATTTTTTAGCTTAGCCTTAAGCCATATTATTGTCTTTATTATAACTATTTCTTTGCTTCAGTTCTTGACGAATTTTCTCTGTGAATTGGTAGTTTTTCCAACCCCAACGAGGAGCGAGCAACATCTCAGGAGGCGACTGCGAAACAAGGCGTTCAATGACAATATCCTCACGTAAGTTATCCATAAAATCAATACAAAGCTCAATGTATTCTTCCTCATTAAAGAGATGAAAATCCTCTGGTTGAGCGAGATATTCACGAGCCATAAGCGTACCTTTCAGGATTTGTAGCTGATGAATCTTAAGTGTTGTAATAGGCAATTCGGATAGACGTCGTGCGTGGCTAAGCAAATCATCACGGCTTTCATTCGGTAGTCCTAAAATAATATGAGCTCCTGTGAGCAAACCAGCCTCGTGCGTTCGCTTAATCGTCTCTACACTCTCCTGAAAAGTATGCCCCCGCTGAATACGTTCTAAGGTGCGGTCAAGCGTACTCTCCACACCATATTCTACAAGGACGAAGGTACGTTTACTTAGCTCTGCAAGGTAGTCGAGCAAAGCTTGAGGCATACAATCAGGACGTGTCCCGATAATCAAACCAACAACTTCGGGGTGTGCTAGAGCTTCTTCGTACTTCTTAATGCACTCTTCAACTGATGCATAAGTATTCGTATAGGATTGAAAATATGCCAGATAACGCATATTTTTATATTTGCGAGAAAAGAAAGCAATACCTTCCTCCAACTGCTCCGTAATACTTTTCTGACGAATGTCAAAAGCAGGACTAAAGCTCTTGACATTACAATAAGTACAACCGCCTTTACCTCGTGAGCCGTCACGCGTCGGACAAGTAAAACCTGCCGTTAGTGTAACCTTTTGTACTTTTCCTTCAGGGAAATAACGCTTTAGGAAATCACTAAAATCTATCCAAGAACTACGCATTAGCTTTTACTTTCTTCTTTCCAATTTCGGAGTAAATCCACTCTTCTTTCTCAAAAATATCTTGACGAAAAGCAGATATAAGGTCATTAGCTTCTTCAGGCAAAACGAACTCTTCAAGCTTTTCATTCTCACACTTAATAGACTGAATAATCAAAGTTCTAAAGTCCTCAACAGAACTTATATTTTCCTTTCCTAAAACCTCTCGGATATTGCAAACTTTAGAACGAACAGACGCCACACGAGAGGTAAAGTCATCCTTCTCCTTGACGGCAAGACAACGCTCTAGCTTATCCAAGTCCGTATCAAAGAGCAAAGAAAGATGATAGAGCATTCGTCCACGACGCATTGCCTCGGCCGAACCTCCAACCTTCAATCCATTATAACGCAAGTCCCCTCTAGGCGAAAGGGCTAAATCAAGTCCTTGCTTCTCCATAGCCTTAATAATCGGCTGAGGGAAAGCTTTTAAGTCAAAGCTTTCCCCTTCGCTCTCTGCATTCTTAATACAAGTATAGTTCAGATTACCCAAATCGTGAAAGACCGTTCCCCCTCCCGACTTTCGCCTAAGTAGAGCGATATTTTCTTCGTTTAGATAATTCAAATCACACTCTGCTTGAGCGTATTGATAGCGTCCCATAAAGATAGACGGACGATTAACCCAAAAGAAATAAATCGTATCAATATCTCTTCGCTCGTTGTAGAGGTAATACTCTAACGAGATGTTGTAATAAGGGTCGTTAGAATCCGAAATATAGTAATAGGCTTTCCGTTTTTTTTGCTCTTGCACAGCCCTATTACTTATTTAAGAACTTGGTAAACTAACTCTTCGGCTTTACGTTTAGGGACATAGTGCTTGCCCTCCTCATCACGATAGTAAGCAACAGAGTCATCAGGATTTTCCAAATCAACGACAATAACCTCTTCTTTAGGCGAACCAATAGCAAGGATACTTAATATCTGAAAGTCGTCCTCTAGCTTGAGCATTTCTTTGATTTCTTTTTGAGAAAAAGCCGATAGAATACAAGTACCGAACCCTGCTTCACGAGCCAATAAGCTCAAAGCCTCTAGCTGTAAACCCTCGTCAAGATGCACTTTAGGAGCAATCTTTTTATCCAAAAGTTGTACAAGGTAAGCTGTTGGCTCTTCGTCTTTCTGAGGTCCTGCCCAATCTTTTAGATAACCTGCCCAACCCACACTAGCACAAATCTTATGACAAAGTTCCTCTTCCGTTACAATAATATATTTCAGAGGTTGAGCATTACGTCCCGAAGCCGTGAAACGCATACTGCCAACCCAATCTGTAAGCTCCTGAATAGTAGGCTTTGGACTTTGTTCAAAACGTCTAAATGTTCTATTCAGCTTTAATAATTCCTTAATTTCCATTTATTTCTTTATCTAAATAAATCAAATACTTCTTTCTTATTCTTTTATAAGTCTTAAGGTCTTTCTGCCATTTGCTCCGAATAGCCTCTTCGCTCATTTCTTGTTCTAAGTCGTAATACAAACGCTTATTCCCCACAAGAAGTTCAAACGTTCGCCTATCTTTAATAAGTTTTAGCCCTTTCTTTTTAGCCAAATTGTTATAATAAATCAACCATTTAAGCGAAAGACTTCGCTCAGGCAGACTATCAGGACTGCTTAAGTCAATGCCATAACAACGTTTACCTTTTAGTTTTGGATTAAGAGCCTGTCCTTTAATCTGATGAGGACGAAACTTATACTTACCAAAAGCTTTATTTGGATAACCCAAAACCTTAAAAGGCTTGTCTGTTCCTCTTCCAAGGCTCATAATGCTTGGTTCAAATAGACAAATCGTTGGATACAAGCGAACCGCTTGCATATCTCTTAGGTTAGGACTAGGTTCAATAGGTAAGTCATAAGTCTGTCCGTGCCTCCAGTTCTGAACAGAAATAATACTCAAATCACAGACTTTATTATGGCGAAGCCAACGCTCTCCGTTAATCATCAATGCTAATTCGCCAATCGTCAAGCCGTGAAGCAGAGGGATTTTATGCAGACTAATAAAAGACTTACAATCGTCCTCTCGCATAGGTCCGTCAACGAAATCATTAGGATTTGGTCTATCACAGACAATCATTTTTTTATCCTGCTCTGCGACAGCCTCCATAATATAGTGCATAGAGCTGATGTAAGTATAGAAGCGAGTACCAACATCTTGTAGGTCAAAAATGACAATATCCACATCTTGCAAGTCTTCTACCTTTGGGCGTTTACGACGTCCATAGAGACTGATAATAGGGAGACCAGTTCGTTCATCTCGTCCATTCTTGACATATTTCCCCGCATCTACCGAACCACGAAATCCGTGTTCAGGCACAAAAATCTTCTTAACATCCACGCCCAAGGAGCAAAGCGTATCAACTAGGTTAGTTTTATTAGTCCCAATAATTGAAGTTTGGTTTGCCATAATAGCCACACTTCTCCCCTCTATCAAAGGCAAAAGTAGTTCCAAACGCTCCGCTCCGACCCTTACTTGTGCCGAAGAAGGGAGCAAAAAGCAAAAGCTCGTTATTATGACTAGCAAGAAGTTCCAACCTCTTAGCTCTATTCTATCCATAGACTTAATTAAGCTCATAAAATCACAAGACAAAGATAAGCTAAAAATCATTTATTCTGTAGAACGATTCTTTTTTGCTCAAAAATAGTTTGTGTTTAACTAAGAATACGTACATTTGTATTTAGTAATTGCTTAGCTAAATTCACAATGAATTTTAGGATGTAGCGACTTTACTTTGATATAAACTAAATATACACAGAGATGAAGAATATTCTGATTATTGGCTCTACGGGGCAGATTGGTACAGAGTTAGCTTTAGCCTTACGTAAGGCTTACGCACACGGTCAAGTCGTTGTTGGCTATATTCCTTCGCAACCGCCTACAGGCGAACTCCTAGAATCAGGACCTTCAGAGGTCGTTGATATTACAAATCCTCAGCAGATTGCAGATGTTTGTAAGAAATATCAGATTGATACAATCTATAATCTTGCGGCACTTCTTAGTGCAGTAGCTGAGATGAAACCACAACTTGCTTGGCAGATTGGCTTAGGCGGTTTGTTTAATGTTTTGGAAGTTTCAAGAGAGCTTGGCTGTTCTGTATTTACGCCTAGTTCAATCGGTGCTTTTGGTCCTGAAACGCCCAAGGATAATACACCACAAGATACTATTCAACGCCCTAAGACTATGTATGGTGTAACGAAAGTATCAGGCGAATTATTAAGCGATTACTATCATAAGCGTTTTGGCGTAGATACACGTTCTGTTCGCTTCCCAGGACTGATTTCTAATGTAGCACCTCCAGGGGGAGGCACAACGGACTACGCTGTAGACATTTATTATTCAGCAGTCAAGGAAGGCAAGTTCGTCTGTCCAATTGCTCAAGGCACTTATATGGATATGATGTATATGCCTGATGCTCTAAGAGCTTGTATGGAACTAATGGAGGCAAATCCTGATAAGCTTGTGCATCGCAATTCATTTAACGTAACAGCAATGAGCTTCGAACCTGCACAGATAGCTGAAGCTGTTAAGAAATACGTGCCAAACTTTGAGATGTCTTACGAGGTTGATAGTCTAAGACAGGCAATCGCAGAGAGCTGGCCAAATTCAATAGATGACTCTTGTGCTAGAGCTGAATGGGGCTGGAAACCAGATTACGACTTAGACACGATGAGTGCGGATATGGTTGATAAACTGCGTAAGCGTTTTGCAAAATAAGAATGAATGATAAAGGAGGTTAAAATCCTCCTTTATTTTACTATAAAGTTCAAATAAGGATTTAATGTTATTATGAAAAAGTTATTACTAACGCTATTATGTTCATTTCTAACGCTAAGCTTTAGTTATGCTCAATTACGAATAGAATTTGGAACTAAAGTCAAATCATTAAACAAGTTTTCAGAACTAAGCAAAACTCCTATCAAGGAATTGCCGATACACGCAACTATCGGTTATGAGCTTAATCTAAATGAGCATTTGTACCTTGAAGTGGAAGGAACTTTTACTAAAGAGAATATCTTACTTGATAATGCAGAAGCCAAACCAGTTGTAGAAAAACTTAATATATTAGCGAGTGTTATTCCCTCCCTTAAAGGAGATACTCCTTTCCCTTCCTATTACTCAAGCTCTATAAAAATCCCGATAAACATAGGTATACGTGTACCTATCGTTAAGAAACTTATGCTCTCTTTGGAAGGAGGTCCTTATATGATGCTTAATATGAGTTCTAAGATTGGTTACGAGGGTAAAGACAAGTTTGACATAGCTAAAATTAAGACCAATATAGCGTCCGAGAAGTTTGTTGCAAAGCGAGAGTACGGACTTAATGTTTCTACAGCTTTGGAGTATTCTAAACTTCATTTACGTTTGGGAGCTGAGTATAATCTTACTGATAGAGTTGATACAAGTAAGGGTGTAAGTGATAATTTCAAAGCTATTAAGCCTCTATTTAAGACTATTAACGAAGATAAACTTTCCTTTTATCTTACATTAGGTATCAAGATATAATTATCGCTGAATTTACCTAAAACTTAAACTTTTTTAATCACTCTGCTCGGTCGCACTAACCGAGCAGAGTTTTTTATCGTAGTTATAAAAAGGAAACAGTCTAAAGCGAACACTCTGCAAGTGTTCCGATTTGTGCTACTTGACTTGGTTTAGAAAGGTTCAGGGAATATTCAAAAAAGTTTCTGGGAAAACTTTTTCAACTTACACGGAAAACTTTTGAAAGTTTTCGGGGAAACTTTTTTTAACAAAATCAAGTCGTTGTATGGGGTTGATTGTCAAAGGTTTAATAAAACCCTCTGTGAGGGTTCTGATTTGTGGTATTTGAGCAAAAAAAAAGCCCTATCTGGGAGGCGGATAAGCTTAGCTCGGAAAGAGTAAAAGAAATATATCGTATCTTTGAGCTGTTAGAAAAATTTAAGAATATGAAACAAGGAATAAATGGGAGTTCGGTCTGCAGGTTCGCAGACATTGAGATTTTACGTTATACAATAGACGACTTCGAAAGCCTTTCGCTCAATGAAAAGCTGTTAGTTTATCATCTTAGTGAGGCAGGACTTGCGGGACGAGATATTATTTTTGACCAAAATGGCGTCTTTAACTTGCGTCTAAGGAAGCTTTTTGAAGGACTATTACAGCATTATAAGGGGAATAAAGAGGGACAAGACTTCTTGGAGATGAAGACTTATCTCTATCGTCTGTGGTTTTCTTCGGGCATTCATCATCATTATGGTTCGGATAAGTTTGAGCCGAATTTTAGCAAAGAATGGCTACGTAATGCGATTGCTTCGGTGCAAAATGAGGGTTATCTCTTGCAATTCCAAGGTAGGGAATTAGATGAAATGCTAGATGAAGTGTTTGACCCTGAGCGTTCGCCCAAACGAACGGAGCAATCAGGCGATGAAGACCTACTGCAAGCTTCGTGTGCTAACTTCTATGACAAAAGTATTAGCCAAAAAGAAGCTGAAGACTTCTATCAATTAAAGCTTGATATGGCAAGTGAAGAAGAGCGTCAAGCTCCGCCCTCTTATGGACTGAACACACGCTTAAATAAAGACAGCGAAGGAAAGCTCTACGAAGAGCCTTACCGAATAGGTGGACTTTATGGCGAATGTCTTGAGGCTATTAGCACGCATCTAAAGTCTGCTTTGGCTTATACCCAAACGGAGCGTCAGCGTGAAGCCATTCTTACTCTGCTTGAGTATTATAAGACAGGCAACCTTGAGCTGTATAATAAGTTTTGCATTCTTTGGGTTGGCGATACGGAGACGCAGATTGACTTTATCAACGGCTTTACGGAGACTTACACCGACCCTCTTGGAATGACAGGAGCATTTGAGGGTTTGGTGCATATTCGCAATCAAAAAGCGAGCGAACGTACGGAGAAAATTTGCCGTGAAGCAAATTGGTTTGAAGCGAATGCTCCCATACCTCAGCAGTATAAAAAAGCTGAAGCAAAGGGTATTAGTGCTTCGGTCGTAACCCTCGCAATGCTCTCAGGCGACTCATACCCTGCTACTCCGATAGGGATTAACCTGCCAAATGCCGATTGGATTAGAGCGGAACACGGCTCTAAGAGTGTCAGTATTGAGAATATACACGAAGCTTATCGCATTGCTTCGGCAAGCAATGGAATGGACGAAGCCTTTGTACCAAATGCAGAAATTAGAGAACTTTTAGCTCAGTATGGAGGCATTACGGAGTGCTTGCACACGGACTTGCACGAATGCCTTGGACACGGTTCGGGCAAGCTCCGTGAAGGCGTTTCGCCTGATGCTCTTGGGGCTTATGCTTCTACTATTGAAGAGGCTCGTGCAGACCTTTTTGCCCTCTATTATATGGCAGATGATAAACTTATTGAGCTTGGTTTATTGCCTAATAAAGATGCCCACAAAGCTTGCTATTATCGTTATTTACTCAATGGTTTGATTACGCAACTTGTCCGTATTCCGCTCGGCAAAAACCTAGAAGAAGCCCATATGCGTAATAGGGCTTTGATTGCTCGCTACGTGCTTGAGCGTGCAGAAGAAGAGGGTAATAAGGCGGTTGAACTGAATGGTGTGGAGCTGATTATCAATGATTATACGGCGATGCGTGGCTTTATTGCCGAATTGCTTCACGAAGTTCAACGTGTCAAGAGCGAGGGCGACATCGCTAAGGCAAAGGCATTGGTAGAAAATTATGGCGTGAAGATTGATAAGACAATGCACAAGCAAATCTTGGAGCGTTATGCAAAGCTCAACATCGCTCCTTATAGAGGTTTTGTCAATCCTCGCCTTGACTTGGTTTTTGAAGACGGAGGTATCGTAGATGTGGTGCCGAATTATACGGAAGGTTATGAAGAGCAAATGCTTCGTTATAGCAAAGATTATAGTTTTCTTTCGGAAAATCCTTGTCGTATAGAGGAGCATAAACGAGCTAATCTTAGCGACAAGTTGCAGAAAGAGGTCAAGGCATTGCGGAGCGGTCTGCGTCAGGCAATGGACGGAGTAGTGGCAAGTTCGATGAGGAAGAAAGGGTTACATTATGGTGTTAATTTTGGTCTTACACTTGAACATATCAAGGCACGTGCCGATAAACTGCCGAAGTCAGCAGAGCTTGCTCGCTATCTTCTTAGCCGTGATGTGCGAGAACTGAAAATCATCGGGCAAATGATTTATCCAACAGAAGAGCTAAACTTTACTGACGCTTGCTACATTGCCTCTAAAGTTTTCTCTAACGTTGAATTGAGAGATTACTTGGCTAAAAATCTTTTTGACCGAGTGCTTTATGCTCCTCAGTGGGCAACGGCTTGGCTCTTAGATGAAGAAGGGCAGTACGAAGACCTTGAACCGCTTGCTTACATCGTGCTAGCTAGACATCTGATGAGAGGCTATCGTGTGCCGTCTGAAGCCATTACACAGCGACTGCTAGACAAGGCTTTCGCCACTCTTAGCAAGGACGACGAAGAGCGTATCACAATGCCTCGTAGCACTGCTCTCTTATTCGTTAAGCGTTGGGGACGAAATTCGGAGATTGCTCAACGTATCCTCGCTCGTCCCGAACTGAAAGCTTGGCAAAAGCACGAAAACCCTATCTTGAAAGAGTTCGCTGACGACATTATTTTTGAGCTAAACTTCCACTAAAGCTTTTTTCTCACAAAAACCCCCTCTTTTGCTAGATACGTATCTAGCAAAAACTGCTCCTAGGAGTAAGTTTTCTTAGACCTAGGACTAAATTTTGCTAGACCTAGGTCTAAGTTTTTACGGAGTATATACTCAGCAATCACGGAGTATATACTTAGCGAACACGGAGTATATACTCCGTAAAAAGGGCGATTTTAGGAGTGAAAAAAGTTTAGCCTAAAGTTCAAAAAGTTTAGGCTAAACTTTTTTGTCCTTAAGCTAGGCTAAAATTAGGCTTAGAGTAAGCGAAAAAATTGACCCTCAAAATTTCAAATTGAAGGTCTTTTTAAGGCTAGTTTTGCTAATTTTTCGCACCCTATAGGGTAATTCTCCGTACCCTATAGGGTAAATTTTGCTACCCTCTAGGGTAATTTTTCTTACCCTCTAGGGTACTGAATGCTACCCTTATGGGTAACAAAACTTAGCCTTATAGCTAATTGTTTTTAAGCATTCTTTAGGCGAAACGACAAAGAATGAGGGTGTGCCGAAACGACACACCCTCAGGTTTTTAGCACTTATGCTTGTAGATTTAGAAAAGTTTACCAACCAAAGCCTTCGCCAACTGACCATTTGCCATTAGCTTTGAGCGTTTGCTCAATAACATCTCTTACCACACCATAACCTCCGTCACGAGACGAAATATATTTTGCTGCGTTTTTTGCTTCAGGCACTGCGTCGTTTGGAGCAACAGGCAAAGCAACTTCCTGCATAATTTCCACATCGGGCAGGTCATCTCCGATGTAAACCATTTCTTTGCGAGAGAGACCTGTCAGTTCCTCAAGTTCCTTCAGCTTGGCAAGTTTGTCTTTGGTTCTCATATAGATGTGCTGAACGCCGAGTTGCTCAAAGCGAAGACGCATCGCAGCACTCTCGCCGCCAGAGATAACAGCTAGGATATAACCTTGCTTAACAGCGTATTGCATTGCATAACCGTCCTTCACATTCACCGTCCGCATAGGCATTCCGTTGGCATCAACAGGGCTAACCGTCGCACTCACAACGCCGTCCATATCCAAAACAAATACTTTAATTTTCTTTAGGTCAAAAGGAATACTACTCATTATTTTAACTTGATTTTATGGTCATAAAATAAGCTTTGCTAGTTCAATAAGGCAAACTAGCAAAGCTTTTTGGTATAATTATTTTTCTCTAATAAAGATGTTAATCGGCGTTCCGCTTAAATCCCAATGCTTACGTATCTGATTTTCTAGGAAACGCTTGTACGGAGCTTTCACCCACTGAGGTAAGTTGCAGAAAAAAGCAAAGCTCGGCACTGCCGTTGGCAACTGCATCACATACTTAATTTTGATGTATTTACCCTTCGTCGCAGGCGGAGGTGTCGCCTCAATAATCGGCAACATCACTTCGTTTAGCTCGGAAGTCTTGATACGTGTGCTACGGCGTTTGTACACCTCGTCGGCTGTCTCCAAAACTTTGAAGATGCGTTGCTTCGTCATCGCAGACATAAAGATAATTGGGAAATCCGTAAAAGGAGCAAGACGTTCACGAATTGCATTCTCAAAAGTCTTAATGGCTTCTTGGCTTTTATTCTCTACCAAATCCCATTTATTGACGCAGACAACCAAACCTTTGCTATTCTTCTGAATCAAAGAGAAAATGTTAATATCTTGGCTTTCAATACCACGTGTCGCATCAATCAAAAGTAAACAAACATCACTATTCTCAATAGCTCGGATAGAGCGAATAATAGAATAATACTCAAGGTCTTCACTAACTTTACCACGCTTACGGATACCCGCCGTATCTACGAGGTAGAAGTTCAAACCGAACTTATTATAATGTGTATAAATTGAATCTCTCGTCGTACCTGCTCTATCGGTAACGATATTACGCTCTTCTCCAATGAAAGCATTGACAAGCGAAGATTTTCCTGCGTTTGGTCGCCCTACAATAGCAATACGTGGGCATTCAATTTCAAGTTCTTCCTCTACTTCTTCAGGAAGATTCTTGACGATTTCATCTAATAAATCTCCTGTGCCACTACCATTAACAGCCGAAATACAATGAGGGTCGCCAAGACCTAAACTATAAAATTCGGCCGCCAAATAATGTTGGTCATAATTATCCGCTTTGTTCGCTACAAGGATAACGGATTTCTTTGTACGGCGAAGCTTCTTAGCCACTTGGTCATCTAAGTCCGTAACCCCGTGGTCAACGTCCACAAGGAAAAGGATAACCTCAGCTTCCTCCATTGCAAGCTCTACTTGCTTATTGATTTCTTCTTCAAAAACGTCTTCACTACCAACGACCCAACCGCCTGTATCAACGATTGAAAACTCATTATTCAGCCATTCTACTTTTCCATATTGGCGATCACGCGTTGTACCTGCTTGCTCTGTAACAATGGCACTGCGAGACTGCGTCAAACGATTGAAAAGAGTTGATTTTCCCACATTTGGGCGTCCTACTATTGCAACAAGATTGCTCATCTTTTTTATTCTTTTATAATATCTTTCGGCGCTGTTTGCTCCTAATTATCACAAAGATACGGATTTTATACTAGATTTGCTCTCTACAGCCAAGCAAGAGCGTCAAAAGAAATAATTTACCTCTTTCTTTTTATTCCCTTCTTCTAAGTCGTCTCTCAGCGAGGGGCAAAATGTGAAAGCATTTTGTATTCTGCAACAAGGAAAAACAACAAACCATTATTAAGGGTCTTTATTTTTTGCTCAAATAGCACAAATCCGAACAGCCACAGGCTGTTTTAATCCCCTATTTATCAAAGACTTATAGACGACCTGATTTTGTTAAAAAACTTACACGGAAAACTTTTGAAAGTTTTCCGTGTAAGTTGAAAAAGTTTTCCCAGAAACTTTTTTAAGTATTCTCTAAACCTTTCTAAACTAATCTAAATATCACAAATCAGAACTTCTTTTAATTGAAAATTAAGCTTTCTATCTTTAATAATTGCTTAGAGCTTTCCTTCCTCCTGGAAATTCAGCAGTTTCCTCAACAATTAGATAAACCTTATCATCGCTGTTTTCTTGAACTTGTACCTGAGCTTGTTGCATTTACACTATCTAATACCAGCGGTCTGTGGTAGGATAGCTATGCTTGTCGTATTTGAGGTCTTGTAGAAGAGAACTTTTAACCCCAATGGTAAAGTTATAACTTTTGTAAGGTCCGAGGGGAATAGCACTTGCTGTCAGTTGCCAACAGTGTAAGTCTCTGCTAATACCAAGCGTCATATTGGTAACCTTCTTGAGCTGAAAATCGTAACTCGCATTGAAATTAAACGACCAATTCTTCGTTGGCTGTAGACTTCCTGAGAACATCAGACTATGCGTTAAGCCATAATTGAAGTCTTCTTTCTCAGGATTGTAAGTTGTCCGAGCATAGTTTACGCTATAGTTTACCGACAGACTCCAAGGTATGGTAAACATTTCGTAGCCGTCAGCGTCGTACTGCGTATCATCGTAATTACCATACATTGAGCCATTGCTTCCCTTCTGAGAAGCCATATCGCCTATTGATTGGTCTTGTTTATGCGGATTGCCTTGAGCTTTATTTAGGTTTTTATTATCCTTTTTCTCGTCCTTATCTTCAGTTTTCTCCCCTGTGAAGAGACCTTTAAGCTTTTTGAATGTCTCATTATTAAAGGTATAACTAAAAGAAGTCCCTGTAGAGCGAAGTCCGCCAAGTCCTCGTCCGTGAAACATTCTAAGTTTGTCTACCCTACGATGATGTACGTTGCCCCTTTTGTCTATCGTATGCGTGTACATATAGGGGTCGAAGCTACCGCCAAGACTAAGCGTAAAGCTTTTGCTTAGCTTGAGACTAATACGAGTACTTATATCACTCAGTTGGAAGGAATCCGCAGCAAGATTGTAGCTTGATGAAATAGAGAAGTTATCAATCAAACTAATTTTCTTAAAAGTCTCAACGCTATCTTTCTGACTTCTAACCTTAGCCTCAATATTATTATCTATGCCGAAATTGATTGAAGCACTTTTACCTTTCGACGGAGCTCCGAAGATTTGCCCATTATAGAGGTTGTAGTCTATGATACGTTGCTTGCCAGCATTATCAATATATTCTAACTTATCGTAGAAACCCCAATGCTCTTCGCCAAAGTCAGGACGATAGCTCATTCCAATGCGAGGAGTTATACGATGACGAATCATTTGCAGCTTATCTCCAAACATCTTCCACGGCTTGAAGAAACCATAGAGCGTAGTATTTAAGCTCATTGAAGTGCTGAAGTCGTAGACACGATTAAAGCCGTATTTCTTTTTGTCCTCTACCTTATCCGTTGCAGGATTGTATTCTTTAATTGTTTTGTAAGAATACCAACGCTCTTTATAGTTTGCACTAAGCGTTAGGTCAATGTAATCAAAAAGCTTATAAGAAGCCGAAATCGGAATACTGTGGCTAACACCATTACGCCAATCTTTGATGAGGCTCTTCTTAAAGACTTCGTCCTCGTCTGCCGTAATGCTATTCTGAAATTGCCCTGAATAGCTCATACTAATCTTCTCGTACCAACGCTCTTTACCTACTCGTTTCTTGCGTTTGAAAGGATAGATACGGCTCATACTCACGGACAAATTCGGCAGACTAAGACTAACTTTCTTCGTGCTAGATGTTTGTGAAGCACTTGCCGATGCAGAAAGTCGCCAAGGTGTGCCTGCAAAGTTTCGGCTATAGTTTATGGTCGAACTTTTAGTATTTTGTCCTGATAGATTAGGATTATACAGCGTGTTCAGAGAGTTATGGTTATAACTACTTGTAGAGAAGTTTACGCTTGCCGAGAAATTCTGATTAGGGTTTGCCTTTGGGTCTTGACTATGAGACCAGTTAATACGGAAGTCTGTACTAGACGAAAAGTCGCCAACAATGTCTTTATCTCCTGTTTTGCTGACGATATAGCTCAAGTCAAATGCTCCGCTGAAACGATAACGCTTGCGATAATTACTATGCGTCCTTACGCCCCAAGAACCTAAACTATACCAATCTCCTGTAAGCGATAAATCTACATAGTCGTTGATTGCCCAATAATAACCACCCTCACGAAGATAGATTCCTCTATTTGTTTCTTCTCCATATTGTGGCATAATGATACCCGAAGAGTAGCTACTTGTAAATGGAAAGAAACCAAAAGGCAAACCGATAGGAAGCGGAACATCTCCTATGACAAGGTAACTAGGTCCTGCAACGATGTTCTTACCTTGACGAACTTTAGCTCTTGTAAGTTTTAAGTAGAAGTGAGGGTGTTCGTGATTTTGGCAGGTTGTATAGCGTCCTCCTTGCATATACATACATTCTGTTCCTGCTTTTTTAGTCTTTTCTGCTGTAACAAAACCTTCTCCCTGTTGAGTAACAGCACCTGTAATGAAGCCTTTAGATGTCTTAAAGTTGTAGTTCATACTTTTGGCTTCGTACTGCTCATTGCCGTCTTTGAACTTAGGGTGTGCCGTTGGTCTGCCAAGACTATCAAGCGTGTAATGAGCATAGACAAGACTACTATCCATATTCATTCGCATAAAGTTTGCCTCAATCCCCTTATCCTTATAATCAATGGTACTTGAGCCAAAGAGATAAGTAAGGTTAGAGCCAAGCATTACGATTGAATCTTCTGCTGTATATTCTACAATATCATCAAAGCTATCTTCAATGAGCGATGCTTGTTTTAGGCTGTCTTTTTGGATAGAATCAGCTCTTAAGCTGTCTAGTCTAAGTTTAATGCCTAGGCTGTCAAGACTATCTAGTTTAACACTATCACTTAGACTGTCTAATGTCTGAATTGATTTATTTAGACTATCTTTTTGTGTGACAGAATCTACCTTTACAAGGCTATCCTTCGCCTTGCTTAAGCTATCGTTGAGGGTCTGTTTGCTTGCTTGGATAGTGCTATCCGTTACTTCTTTAAGTCCTTTGTTTTTACTTGGACGGCGAAAAGTTGTAACACAAGCAGATAGGACTAGCGAAAGGGCTAATCCTACGAAAAGAGTTTGTTTATAGCGATGATGACGCTTGGACATTGTTATCTTTTTCTGCTAAATATCTTTTTTACCTTTTCAATTTTATAGCAAATGGACTTAATTCAAGCAAATGTTCTTTGTATAATGCTCCACAAGCCATTTTGAAGGTTTTCTTGCTCATTCCCGTTACTTCCATTACCTCTTGTGGCGAACTTTTATCCCCAATTGGGAGCATTCCTCCATTAGAACTAAGTAAATTCATTAGTTTCTCCTGTGCAGGGTCAATACGCTTCTTATAACCAATCGGCTTAAGGGATAAGTCAATCTTACCGTCGTCTCTTAGGCGAACGACATAAGCAGAGCAAAGGTCTCCACGACGCAGGTCTTCCAAGCATTCGTTTTCATAAATAATGCCCCAAAACTTATCATCAACTACAGCACGATAGCCAACATCATTTAAAGCCACAACCTTAGCCTCAACCTCATCTCCTGCATTATATTCTGGCAGTATATTACCAATATGCTTATTGAGTCGGTTAGATGCTACAATCTTTCCGCTTACCTTATCAACGTACAAGTATACTGGATAATAATAGCCTTCTCGCATTTCCTCCCTCTGCTCAGAGAAAGGCACGAGCAAATCCTTATGAATTCCCCAATTAAAGAAAGCACCAACCTTATTGACGCTGACGCATTCAAGGTAAGCAAGCGTATCTACGACGGCATAAGGCATCATTGTCGTTGCGATTAGTCGCCCTTCATTATCGTGATAAACGAAGACTTCAAGGCTATCTCCCTCTTTTGTTCCTTCAGGGAGGTAACGCTTAGGCAAGAGTATGCCTTCATCTTCATTAGACCATTCAAGATAAGCCCCGATAGAGACTAGACGAAGAACTCGCAATTTATTTATTTTCCCAAGCTTATATTGCTCATTTATGGGCATTACATTCATAATTATATTTATTTGTAGAGACGAATACTCGTTTCATCTCGTAGTATTGCTTTAATAGGGACAATATATTCTTGTCCATTTCTTTCAACCTCAAAGATAATAGTTTGAGATGAATTTTCTGTTATCTGAGGACGAAAGGCAAAGAGGTAGCTTAGTGCTGTATGCCAATGAGGGCGAGCAATATGTTCGTTTATTTTAGCCAGCTCCTCTTTCTTGTAGAAGTTCAAGCTTAAGCCTGTAACATCATTATATTCTTCTTGATACTTCTTAAGCTTCTTCATATTGCTTTGATAGCTATCAAGACTTTCTGAAATAAGAGGACTTGCAAAAGTTCTTTGATTGATTGCCAAAACCTTATCCCCAATCCGAAGCCCTGCTCTAAAGGCGGGACTACCAATCTCTACATCTGAGATTAAGTTTAGCTGATGAGCGGAGAAGCTCAAGCCTGTATAATTGTAGCGTAGTATCGAAACTTCGTAATTTAATTCGTCTTGCTTCTCTACAAAAGGAAAGCTAGCTAAAAGCAATCCTAGGTTTGCCATAGCATATCGCTCTATAGTTATCGGATTGTAGAGATATTCTTTAGCCTCGGCAGACCAAATAATTTGTTTTGATGCCTGCTCCTGTATCGTCAAACCAAAAAGCAATTCCCAGTTTGCCAAGTCTTCAGAAAGCAAAATAGATTGAGGGATTAGCTTTCTATCTTTAACATCATAACGCCACGAAAAAAGTCCTTCGCCTTTCTTTTGCCTTTTAAGCTCCTTTAGTTCATAATAAGATGATACGATTATATCAGCTTCTTCTCGCTGAACTAGCTCTAAACCCTTAGCTTGAAGAAGTCTTATTATTTCTTGATTTAGGACTTTATCAATGTCTTTTGTATTACCTTCTGCCTCTTGACAAGCAAAGGTCTTATAGTCTAAAAGGTTAAAATCCTCGTTTCTTTCAAAGCGAAAAGGGTAAAGTAAGCCAAAGTTTCGCACATCTTGAGGACTATAAGACGAAAATAATTCTGCAAGTTCTCCTTCATTGAGGCTATCCTCATCTTTACATTCTAGCTCAAGTAAACGAGACTTATGCTTATAAGCAAAGTTTGAGACTTCAAGCACGTGTGCCTGATTATTAGACTGCAAGAGAGCTTTCAGCTTAGATTTCCCTAGCTCTCGGCAGTCTAGGTCATCAACTTTCTTTATGATGTCGTGAAGCTTAAAACCTGCTCGTTCGGCAGGACTATTGGCTTCAATAAAAGTAATGATAGGATAACCTTCGCCCCAAGTCTTACTAAGACTAAACTCATACTTAAGTCCGTGCTGACAAATTTCCTTCTGAGCAAAGCCGTCAAAAGAAAAAAACAGAGCAAGGCTCAGCAATAAGAGCTTAATAATACCTAGTTTGCTTAGTCTCATTATCAATACTTTCTTTAGCTATTAAGCCATTGTTACACGAGCATAAGGAGCTTTGTCTAGCTCTGCAAAACGACCCGCCAAAAGATTAAAATGTCCCGTCATCGCAACCATTGCGGCATTGTCCGTAGTATAGGCAAACTTAGGAATGAAAATATCCCAACCATAGCGACGCTTGTAATCCTGAAAAGCATCACGCAGACCTGTATTAGCAGAGACGCCGCCTGCGAGAGCCACACGTTTAATGCCTAAGTCTTTGCTTGCTTTGAGAAGCTTTTTCATTAGAATATCTACAACTGTCTTCTGTAGAGAAGCACATAAGTCTGCTTTATTTTCTTCAATGAAGTTGGGATTTTCTTTGAGTTCATCTCTAAGTTTGTATAGAAATGACGTTTTAAGCCCACTAAAGCTATAATCATAGCCTTTGATATTAGGCTTTGCAAACTGAAAAGCCTCGGCATTACCCTGATTAGCTAACTTATTGACCAGAGGACCTCCAGGGTAACCAAGTCCCATAACCTTAGCACACTTGTCAAAAGCTTCTCCTGCAGCGTCATCAATAGTTTGACCAATAATTTCCATTTCTTGAGAAGAGCGAACCAAAATAATTTGAGAGTTACCGCCCGAAACCAACAAACACAAAAAAGGGAATTCAGGTGCGTGATACTCTTCGCCCTCTTCTCTAATGAAATGAGCTAATATATGTGCATTAAGGTGATTAACATCAACCATTGGAATGCCGAGCGACATCGCCAAACCTTTAGCATAATTCACGCCGACAAGCAAAGAACCTAAAAGCCCAGGTCCTCGTGTATAGGCAATAGCGTCTAGGTCTTCAAAGCTTATGCCCGCCTTAGCTATAGCTTCAGCTACGACAGGCACGACATTCTCTTCGTGAGCTCTTGAGGCAAGCTCAGGCACAACCCCTCCATAGCTTTCGTGTACCGCCTGTGAGGCAATGATATTAGAGAGCAGAAAGTTTCCTCTAAGTACAGAGGCTGAGGTATCATCACACGAACTTTCAATCCCTAAAATAACTAAATCTTCAGGAGCTTTATTTAGTAGTTCTTCTTTTGTTTTCATTCTTCTCTTCTAGCTTTTCTTCCTAGTTCTTCCATAATGAGCTTCGTCGCACCAAGCTGCTGCTCTACATAGAGTTGAGCTTGTTTGGATGCTTCTAGTCGCTTATTTTCATCATTCATAAAGCTATCAAGACGCTCATCTAACTCCGTTTGATTATGAATCATAAAACTAGCTCCTACCTGAAGCATATCCACAGCCTCTCTAAACTTAGGCACTCTATTCGGAGCAAAGATAACTGGCAAACCATAAACGGCAGGCTCTACTGTATTATGAATACCCGCTCCAAAACCTCCGCCTATATAGGCAATATCTCCATAGGCATACAAGCTAGAGAGCAATCCAATCTCATCAATAAGCAGGCAATCATATTCAAAACCTTCTTTTCGCTCATTTCGTTTAGAATAACGAAGAAAAGGGCGGTTTATTTTGCTACAAATACTAAGGATATGCTCTTCATCTACTTCGTGAGGGGCAATGATAAGCTTAAGTTTTGGATTACGATTAAAATAGTCAAGAAGTAAGCTTTCATCATCTGCCCAAGTACTTCCTGCTACAAGAAGCTTCGTATCTAATTCCGTTTTTAGAGCCAGAGCTTCTTCTACGACCTTAGGTTTTTGTGAGATTTGCCAAACTCGGTCAAAACGAGTGTCTCCTGCAACAACACTATCAATATCAAACTTCGCAAGTAGCTCCTTTGATGCTTCATTTTGAACGAAAATTTGCTCAAAGAATGTGAGTAAATTGCGATAGCCTCCGCCCCAAGGCTTGAAAAACTGCTGACTATCTCGGAAGATTGCCGAAATCAAATAAATAGGGACTTTACGTTCTTTAAGTAAATAAAGGAGGTTAGGCCAAAGGTCATATTTAACAAAAATCGCTAAGTTTGGCTGAATCAAATCAAGAAATTCAGTCATCTTAGCCTTGGTATCCGTCGGCAGATAGACGACTACATCAACCTCTTTATAATCTTTGCGAACTCTATAACCCGAAGGACTAAAGAAACTTAAGACGATTTGCCAATCAGGATTAGTCTTGCGAAAAGCCTCAAGGATTGGGCGACCTTGCTCAAACTCTCCAAGAGATGAAACGTGCATAAGTAAGGTCTTTCGCTTAGGGTCTATCTTTGCTTTAAGACGTTCTGCGATTGCTTTTCGTCCTTCTATTATTTCTTTTGCTTTATCATTTCGCAAACCTGCAAGGGCTATGGCTTTCTCGCTCAGCCACGCAAAACAATTATATAGATGTATCATTCTTATTTTACCTTCCTAATGTATCAGAACAAAAATACTCATTTTTCTGCAAACTCATCAAAATTAGAGTTAAGCTCAAGGCAAAATCATCTTCATAAAGGCTTTTATTTTTTCGCTCAAATAGCACAAATCGGAACAGCCACAGGCTGTTTTAGTAAACACCTACTAATCAACACAATACAACGGCTTAAATTTGTTAAAAAAGTTTCCCCGAAAACTTTCCAAAGTTTTCCGTGTAAGTTGAAAAAGTTTCTGGGAAAACTTTTTTGAGTGTTCCCTTATACTTTCCAAACTAATCCAAATATCACAAATCGGAACAAGAGAATTTCTTCGCTTGTTGAACTTTACATAATGTAATTAGTAGCGTTCTAAGATTGCAAACTTAGAGATTGTTACTAGTTGCGTTTGGAGGAAAAAAAGGATTTCATTAGGGCTTCAGCTTCATCATTAAGAACGTGAGCTTTGACTTTGCAAGACTTAGGTAGGATTGTTTGGTTAAAGACAGAGAAGCCAAACTTAGGTTCACTTGCTCCATAAATCACTTCGCTTATGCGACTCCAACGGATTGCTCCTGCACACATTGTGCAAGGCTCAACGCTCACATAAAGACGACATTGACTAAGGTATTTAGTGCCTAAACTATTGCAGGCAGAGGTAATGGCTAGAACTTCGGCGTGAGCTGTTGGGTCTTTGAGCTGTTCGACTTGATTATGCCCACGAGCAACAATAGTATCTTGACAAACGACAACCGCACCGATAGGAACTTCGCCCTCTTCATAAGCTAAGCGAGCTTCCTCAAGTGCCTGACGCATAAAGTATTCGTCCGAATAAACTTTAGGATATGCCATAGCCTATTTATCGCATTTCTTCTTCCGAGAAAAGTAATGGGCTGTCTTGCTCTGCACAAAGCATTATTTGCTCCATTATCAATTCCCTAATCCAACGTGAACGATTTTCAATGCCATAACGCAAACAATGGTCTTGCAATGCCTTTAATTCTCTATCATTTAGTTTGAGCATTATTGCGTTTTGGCGTAATGCTTTATAATCTTTGGTCATTCTATTTAATATCTTTCAACAAGACTTTTGCTCCATATTCCTTATTTCGCCAAGCATTCATCGCCTGCCAATGAACAGCATATTTATCCCTTATATCTATTCTAAAATTCTCTGCCCCAACCTTATCAAGCTTAGACATCAAGAAATCTATACTTAGTTTATTGGGGTCAATAGCAGGTTGATAATAGCTTACCTCTAAATCTTTAGGACTATAAACTTCAATCAAAACGCCCGCTTGACAAAGCTTAGTAATGATTGTAGAGGTTAATCTAAGAGGTGTGCCACAAGCTTCGGAAATACTTTCTACCGAATAAGGTTCTTGCCCCTCTTCTGTAAAACGTTGAACCATTTTACTTACAAGCAAAATCGCTACAAAATCAAAGTAACGTTTAGAAATATCTTCGCTAGCCTCCTCAAATATATAGTTGTGATAATGCTGAATAGAATAAGCCAATTGTGCTCCAAGCAAGACGATAATCCACGAAAGTTGTAGCCAAAGCATTAGCAACGGAACGGCGGCAAAGCTACCATAAACGGCATTGTAACGAGCAATCCATATAAGCCCTGAAATGTAGATTGTTTGAAAGATTTGAAAAGAAATACCTGCGAAAAGTCCCGCTACGAAAGCAGGCATAAAACGAACTTTTACGTTCGGCATAAACATATAAAGCCCAACGAAAAGCAGAACATAAACGATGAAAGGAAGTGAGTTTAGCACAGCTTTGAGCAAAGGAGAGAAAATTATTATCTCTCCAATCGTATGCCCTAGTGTTTTCATCAGGATTGTTAGCCCACTTAGCACTAATAGAATAGCAGGCAATAGGATAAATAAAGCTAAGTAGTCAATGAGCCGACGTATCCAAGAGCGAGGGTGAGGAGCTTGCCAAATACCATTAAATGTTTCTTCTATGGAGAGGATAAGCATCAAAACGGTATAAAGCAGAAAAAGCAAACCAATACCAACGAAAAGCCCCTCTTTGATTTGTCCGAGGTAGTTCTCAACATAAGTAAAGGCTCTGTTGAGCTGAGCTTCTTGCCCTGGTAAAATGTTAAGTAAGGAATCGTGTAAGATTTTCTGAAAACCAAAGCCTTTGGCAAAGCCAACAAAAACCGCTAAAACGGGTATGATAGATAAAATTGTAGTAAAAGTTAGTGCTGCCGCTTTGCTAAAGAGATCATCTCGGATAAAAGATTTAATAGATAAGGTAATAACCTTGATAAAGGCTACAAGAGGTCTTAGTAAAGGCGAAAACTCTTCGTCTTTCATACACCAAATATCTGTATGAAAGAAACGCCTAATAGCTAAAAAACATGAGCGTATTCGGCGTAGGAACGTTTGCTTTTGAGTTTTCTTTTTAGTCATTCTGCCTATTAAATAAAAAAGGATAGAGGAACTATAAGCCGAGTTCTGTACCAAAAAGATAAAGCCTTTGCCGAAGCAAAAAAAAATCCTCCTTGGCGTCTGTCATTTATCTCGACTATGGCTCACACCATAGCTCTAGCAATCTACCCTCCGACATCGGGCGAGCAACCCTTGTTAGCGTCGGTTTACATGATCTTGCAACACATAAGGCGTACGGCACAGACTTATTCCCTTTCTTCCGAAAGCGTCTAAGCAGGCTGTTATTCTCTGTTACGCTACTCTAAGCTCACGCCCAGCTTCCCGTTAGGAAGTATGTTGCTCTGCGTTGCTCGGACGTTCCTCGGCACAGACCTCAAGAAGTTTGTACCGCGACAGACCATTCCTCTATCCTTTTATATATTTTATTTTTAGCCCTTCTTAATCTCTACTCGTTCGGTAGGAGCTAAATGTTTATTTCTTAGTTCAACTTGTCTACTGACCTCTTCTGCAAGTAGCAAGAACTGATTAGCAATCATACTTTCCTCTTCTGTCGCAATAGGCTTCCCTTGGTCTCCCTGCTCGCAAATACTTTGAACAATAGGGATTTGTCCTAAGAAAGGGATTTCTTGTGCTTCAGCCAAACGCTTACCGCCTTCTTTCCCAAATAAGTAATAACGATTATTTGGCAATTCTTCAGGCGTAAACCAAGCCATATTCTCAACCAAACCTAAGACAGGAACGTTAATCTGCTCTTCTCTAAACATTGCAATTCCTTTGAATGCATCAGCAAGAGCAACATCTTGCGGAGTCGTTACGACAATCGCTCCCGTGATGCCTAAAGTCTGAACGAGCGTCAGATGAATATCGCTTGTTCCAGGGGGCATATCAAGGATTAAATAGTCTAGTTCCCCCCAATTAGCCTCGGTAATCAACTGCTTAAGTGCATTACTCGCCATACTACCACGCCAAAGAACAGGATTCTCTGCATTGATAAAGAAGCCAATGGACAGCATCTTAACGCCGTAATGCTCTTCAGGTTTGATGAGTTCTTTGCCTTCAACCTCCTCCAAAATAGGACGTGCGTCTTCACAGCCAAACATCTTTGGCACAGAAGGTCCGAAAATATCAGCATCTAACAGTCCCACTTTATAGCCAAGGCGAGCCATCGCTACAGCTAAATTTGCTGAAATAGTACTCTTACCAACCCCTCCTTTACCAGAAAAGACTGCCACGACATTCTTAACTTTTGGCAAAATCTTCTCTTCTTGCTGTGGCTGAGCCTCAGGCTCTTTAACCTTAATCGTGAGCTCAACATCTTCTCCTACGTAAGTATAAATTGCCTTTTCTGCAGCCTTAACAACAGACTTCGTAAAAGGAGCATTAGCTCGGTCAAAGATGAGCGAAAAGCTTAGCTTTAAGCCATCAATCCGCATATCGTCTTCAACCATATTACCTTCAACAAGGTTCTTTCCCGTTCCAGGGCAACGAACCATTGCCAAGGCTTGGAGGACTAGATTAGGATAGATTTTCGTTTCTGTCATCTGCCTATTCCTATTTATAACTAATTATCTAAAGCTGTTCGGCGATTACGTCCAAAACTGCGATAGCTATCAGGTTCTATTTCAATATCAGGTTCTTGCCAACCTTCTTTAGGTTCTGTAGGTGAAAACTGCAAATACTTAATTGTCAGCCCACGGCTCAACCACTGACGCTCGTAGAAAGTCTTAATATCCAAAATATCTGTTACTAAGCCTTCACTAGCATAGAGGTCGTCAGTATCAATATGTACATCTTGCTTATTTAGCTCAAGCAAAACCTTTGTATAGGTGTACAAGAAAGGACTATCCGTCTTTAGATGTATGCGTCCCTGAGGAGCTAAAACTTGCAAATAGCGAGTTAAGAAGCGAGACGACGTCAAACGCTTATTCACCTTCTTCATTTGAGGGTCTGGGAAAGTAATCCAAATCTCATCTACTTCTCCTGCTTCAAAGAAATGCTCCAAAAGTTCAATCTCAGTACGCAGAAAAGCAACGTTCTTCATTCCTTTCTCTAGGCTTTCCGTTGCACCTGTCCACATTCTTGCCCCCTTAATATCAATACCAATGAAGTTCTTATCAGGGAAACGTTCGCCAAGACCTACCGTGTATTCACCTTTACCACAGCCAAGCTCTAGGACAATAGGATTGTTATTCTTGAAAAAGTCTTTACGCCAAGCTCCTTTGAGAGGAAATTGCTCTTGAGAGATTTTTGCCCACGGATATTGAAATACGTGAGGATAAACCTCCATATCGGCAAACTTAGCTAACTTATTTTTTGCCATTAGTCTTCAAATACTCCTAAGTTCTCACAATAAGCCATATCCGCCTGAATGATAAAGCGAATTTGCTCTTTATCAAATTTGCCAACCTTATCACGCAAAGCGTT
>PDWI01002922.1_pt1 | contig 25043 bp, 20 predicted proteins | sample 1430891 | NCBI WGS metagenome assembly PDWI01 (sample SAMN01162508, study PRJNA174530) | Oral metagenome, whole genome shotgun sequencing project. | biome: Marine environment; feature: Marine mammal; material: Swab sample of the gingival sulcus; isolation source: swab sample of gingival sulcus...
AATTGCTGTTTTGGGATGGGAGCTGATGACCTTTTATTTCTTTTGGCCATTTGCTTCGCTCTGTATAGATTTTTCGATATCCCGCCCAACATTAGACCAAGCCCTTTCCATCATTTCAGACGGAGAGAGGCGGGGGATTACAAGGCTTTTGGGAGGGGTGAACGATGAAGGGGATAGCTGGAGCGTGCTGCCTGCGCCTTTAAGAAAGTTCAAGGTTCTTCTGTTCATAATATGCCCCTTCGGAGAAAAGATAAAAACTATATACTCTTCGCAGATGATACCATATTTGGTTCCACTCAAGCAAGAACTAGGGGTAGTGTTTCTTGGGGACGCTATACCTCATGTTGTATCTCTTCGTTGAAGCTGCATTCCTTTTCTCTATGTATCCTTGCGCTCCAGCCACTCACGGGTCAAACGCTGCCCTTCTTCTATTTGGGTGGGGGACATTAGTTTGATAAGCTTGTCCCGGTTTTCTGCTGCATTAGAATTGCCTTCTGCTGCAAGGTTGATCCACATATATGCGAGGGTGTAGTCCTGAGGTACGCCTTTGCCTTCGCTGTACATTACTCCTAGATTATTCATAGCGTCGCTGTTACCAGCCTTTGCGGCTTTTTTAAACCACGTTGCAGCCTGTTTATAGTCCTGGGGTATGCCTTCACCATTGGCATACATACTCCCCAGAGCGTACATTGCGTCGCTATTGCCAGCATCGGCAGCTTTCTCGATCCAAGTTGCTGCCTGCGTATAATCTTGAGGCATCCCCTCTCCGAGGTAATACCTTAACCCTATCTGAAGCATTATCTGGCTATATTCATCAGAGGCATCTCCTCGATGTTGCTCTTTGGCAATTATCCCTTCGGGTGATGATGTTTTAACTTGCTTGGCTGTTTCACTCCAAGAGAGGGCTGGAGTAGCTAATAGAAGAGTCGTGAGGACGCAGGTCTTGAGCATTGTAGAATACCTTCTGGCTTTTGTGATGTTCACGAATAGAAACCCCGTGTGATTCCTTCTGTAGTGCCTTAAAAATCTTTCTAATTATTTAAAAAGATTTTTAACCTCGCACTCTCCTCCGGGTCCCTTAAATATAATTTTATTGTCTCCATACTTCCCTTCCCATTTTAAAATAGCTTCATCGCCATAGGAGTATTCATAGCAATATCTAGTCTTTATAAATGTGCCAGAATCCAAATCTTTGTATAGATCCTTGTCAACCCTTTTTACGTTGACTTTGTAAAATTCCGCACAGGCTGGCCCTGAAAGAAAAAGCATCATCCCAGCCAAAACAAAAACAATCTTTTTCATTGCTTCCTCTCAATATTTTTTCACCTTCTCCATAACTCTGCCAACTATATGCCAGTCTTTGCCGGTCATATCAATCGGCTTTCCCCAGTCCTTATTTAGGGGCACAAGGAGATGCCTGTCTCCGTCCTTGTAGTACTGCTTAAAAGTGGCTTCCTCAGCACCATTTTTTGCAATGATATAATCCCCAGAGTTTACCTGTGCGTCAGGATCAACATTTATATATTCCCCTTCCCTGAACTCAGGCTCCATTGATTTGCCGTTCACTTTGAGGCTGAAAGAGCGTGGCCCGAGGTTTGGGCTGGCAGTAACCCATTCTTCAGCGTCTCCGGGGTGGAAGTTATCTACCGCATCGTGCCAGTCACCTGCTTGTACAAAGGAGATGAGAGGGATTTTACGAAGAACTGGCTGTGCTTCTGGAGGGGGTGTCGTGTTGCCGCTTCCCTGGAAATCTGAAAAAGAGCCTCCATTAAGAAGCCATTCACCAAGAGCAAGCATGTCCTGATAGTTCCAACCAAGCTCGGTGGCGATAAGGTTCCTTACTTCCTCTTTCCCTCTACGACCTTTCTTGTAGTCAGTAAAAGACGATGTTGACATGCCACACCTCTTTGCCAACTTCGTTTGATTTATATTTTTTTGCTCAAGTATACACTCAAGACCTGCGCCAAATTTCTTCTTAATTTCAATCATTTGTAACCTCCATTTTAAAAATATACGCAAAAAGAGTAAAAAACAAGCGGCAAAGCCGCATAAATTGCTTGCTATATATACGCATATAGCGTATATATTTATGCATGAAAACAATGAACCAAAACGAAATGGCGGCCTATCTTGGCATAAGTCCACAATATTTCAGCGACATAAAGGGGCGCTCAAAATCTATGGGCAAAAGAGCCACAATACGATTTGACAAGAAACGAGAGCTAGACCCTAAAGATTTCAAACGCTTGCTTACTTATACAGGCGAAGAGTTTGTGAGCTTGGTTCAGACGCTGATGAGATTCACGCCTCTGTGAAGATTGCGGATATTGCAAAGGCTTACCCTCAAGGGGGTTATCTTGCGGGGAAGAACTGGAACTTTCTGGCGTTTCAAAAACAGTTGTCAGTAATAGGGCAGGTTCCTGGAGAAAATCAGATTCGCGGTGTAGTTGAGTATAAGGATGATCTTTATGCTTTTAGAGATAGTGGTGAGGAATGTCTTATGTACAGGGCGACACCCTCTGGATGGGTGCAGGTTCCTGGTGTCTCCTTTTCTCCCGGTGGTTCTTTCAGGTTCAGGGTTCATAATTTTAAAGGAAGCTCCGGCAGTCGCGCCTTGTATGGCTGCAACGGTATTGACAAGGCATTTGAGTGGGATGGCAGTACCTTCACCAGCATTACGACAGGGATGAGCGATGACGCCCCGCAGAATCTGGAAATCCATAAGCAACACCTGTTCCTGGCTTTTGCTGGTGGAAGCCTCCAGCACTCCCCACCAGCAGACCCTGCGGGGACATGGGAGATTATTTCTGGAGCTGAAGAGATAGGTCTCGGGGATAACATTGTCGATTTAAAGGTCGTAGCTGGAGCCCTGGCTGTGTGGACAGAACATCATATTCAGATTTTGTACGGCTCAAATAGTGCCTCTGATCCTTGGGTACTAAAACATCATGCGGAGTTGGGGATTTCCCCAAACACCGTCCAAAACTTTGGTAATTATCCTGTTTTTCATTCTCAAGGGAGCTTGATGGACCTTGCAGGGACCGAAGCCTATGGTGATTTCAAGTCCAGCTCAATAAGTAAAGACATTGACCCGTTCCTTAAAAGGGCCAAAATGAACATAACAGCCAGCTGTGTTCTTCCATGGAAAAATCAGTATCGTCTTTTTTATGAGGGCGGTTTCTGCATGGCGGCGACCAGGGTTGGCGGAAAACTGGAATACACCTTTCTTGAATACCCTGTCACCGTGAGAACCTGCTTTGTTGGTGAGGACTCTGTCTGGTTCACTTCTGACGACGGCTTTGTTTACAAAATGGATTCCAGCGACACCCATGCCGGAAAGCCTATTGATTATTTCATGAAGACAGCCGCCTCTTTTCTTGGGATGCCTGGTGTCAGAAAACTTGCAAGAAAACTGGAGCTTGATCTTGAGGAGTATGGAGGCCGAAACTTTGATGTAAGGATACTTCTTGAGGTCGGCAAGTACAGGCGATATTCAAGCGACCCCCCTGCCATACAGATGTCTTCCATGGCCGGTGACGGCTACTGGGGGAGCGGACTCTGGGGTGATTTTATCTGGCATGGTGATGCCGGTGGTCTCCCTGAGGCACGGCTGTCGGGGGTGGGAGTGGATTTCAGCTTTACGATCTACCACAAGGGAGTGCCCGGCGAGAATCCAAAATACATCTTGAACGGCGGCACGTTTTATTTCTCTCCAAGAGGGAGGCAGCGGTGAACGAATATTACACAAAAACCACAGACGTTATACCTTATTCGCGCTCAAGGGATACCGATATAGATATACCTCTGGAGCAGATAGAGACGGGTTTTGACAAACTTCCAAGACCTCATTTAACAAAGAAAGGTTTCAGAGACCCTGTTCCAGTAGGGAATGCAACAGCACAAGACGAGGCTGTCAGCGTTGGGCAGCTGCTCACTGGTTCATTATTCTTTGGAATTGATCAAGGGAGTGCAAATTCTTACGAGATTGCAGCGACAATTCCCCCGGAAACATACGAAAATGGCCTGCTTGTCGGTTTTGTTGCCGCCAGCAGCAATACCGGTGCCTCCTCCCTGAATGTATCAGGACTTGGCCCCAAAGAGCTGAAAACCCACAGCGGGGAATCTCTTCTTATGGGGTGCATCAGCACAGGTCAACCCGTGATTGCTTATTATTCAGGCAGCTATGGACATTTCAGGATTGTATCAAACATTCCTGGGCCTGGTGAAAGTGCGTCTGCCAGTGCCAGACTTGCCGAAGAATTTGCCCTGGCTGCTGAAGAGTCAAGAAATGAGGCCGAAAACTTCAAGAACCTTGTCGAGTCTCATCTGCTGGTTGAATCTCCTGTGATGACATCGGAGTTTACCGCTGAGGTTAATACAATATATCCTGTCGATTCAAGTTCAGGTGGGTTCAACATCACCCTTCCCGCGAACCCTGCCCCCTGTGATCGTGTTCTTTTCTCAAGCTGCGGCTTTCTGGAAACAAAGCCGTGCATCTTTCTAAGGAATGGGCATATCCTGCACGGGAAAGAAGAGGACTGGCTGTATGACTGGGATGGAATAATAGAAATCTGGTTTGTAAATGGAGAGTGGAGGTTCAAAGTATGAATAGCGTTAGTTCCTTGTTTTGCAGTTCCGGCGGTATGCCTTATCTCGACTTGTCAGAAGCCGGTTACGACACAGAACACGGCATATCAAAATCGTATGGTGTGAGTGCCCTCAAGGGAGATCGTAGCTGTTTTACTGTTTCTAGTGGAACCACAATAAACAAATACGATGATTCCGGCACTCTTGTCTGGTCGGTCAGTCCGGGAGAGTCAACAGATGCAACCAGGATTATCTGTCTTTTCTACGTGCCGGAGGAGGATATGCTTTTATCTTTTTGCGGCAATGGCAGTAATATTATTGCCTTTGTTAAAATTAACACCATCACAGGGGCAAAAGGGTCGACCTTTGTAAACGGTCACGGAAAGACGATCGCTAATACTGTTCCGGCCTCCTCTATGCAGCACTGGTTTTGCTCTTACCCGGATGCAGCCACCTTTGTTGCTGTTAATACAAATACGGGCGTAAAACTTACAGCTAATCCGGGCAGTTTGTCTGCATCCAATATCACCGAAGAGGTTATTACCGCTCCTGACAAGGCGTTGCCTGTAACTACAGACCTGAGACGCTATGACACTGATGCGACAATGGATTCAAGCAGCAAGGCCATGCGTATCAAGGCATATAATGGTGTTGTGGACGGTGTCGAAAAAACATTCCGCTACACCTCTTTTCTGCCAAACTCCTTTCAAACAAACGCAAATATCATTAATCGACCGGCCCTTGTGCCATGGACAAACTCGTATTTCAGGCTTGCAACCTATGGCAGTTCTTTGCAGGGTGGAGAGGCTCCTTTTGAGTTTTATAAAAAAGATGCAACATACAACGCTTTTAATCGGTTATTCCGCGACATAGGTCTGCCGTATACAATGTATGAGGTGTAAACGTGATTGGTGGAAAATATGTAGGTAAAAACAGCCTTGCCAGCAACAGGACTGCGGCAATACTGGAAAAAGACTCGCCGCTTCTCAAGCAAATGGAGACAAGGGCGAAGCAAAACGCAAACGCCATGGGGCTTGCAAACAGCACTATGGCCCTGTCAGCCGGACTCGACTCTACTGCTGCCGTTGCCGGTGATCTTGGCAAACATGAAGCTGAGATGTATGGCTCTTCACAGAGGCTGGCGCAGCAAAGGGATAATAACCTTGCGGCTATTCATGCTCAGGCGCAGGAGAGCAGGGAAACGCAAGCTGAGAAGTATGAGCAGGAAAAGGGTCTGGTTGAGCAGGCGGCGGACATAAAGATGTCACAGATGGAGAGACAGCATCTGTTTAATAAAAATCTTGCGAACTGGCAAAACAGGCTTGATGCCAGGACGCTGGCGCAACAGCAAAAGTTTCAACGGGAGATGGCTGAGGCGGGGTTTGAACAGGCAAAAATTACCAGTATGGCAACTATGGTCAACGACCAGACAAACACTCTAATGAGAGAGGTTGGACGCCTGCTGAATAATACAGAGATAGAGGTCACTGATTCCACAATTAAGTGGATGTCTGATTTCCAGAATTCGTCCTGGGAGAGTGCTGCCGCACTTTTGGGAGTGGATATTGATGTTTCTTGAAGGAGGTGGGCATGTTTGACTGGTTTGCTGATGTTGTTGACGATGGGTTTGATCTGGTTTCGAAAGGGGCTTCCGTGGTCAGTTCTGTTTTTCTTGGGGATGACGATGACGACAAGGACGGTATCTGGGGCTGGCTCACAAATTCGGAGATGGGGACAGGGTTTGCTTATGGGGCGGCAAATGCGCTGCTGGGTTCCGGTGACCGCAAGGCTGAGCGAGGGCTGGCTCAGCAAAAGCAGGATCAATATTACGAATTACAAAGCAGAGGGCTCAGTATTCAGGAGGCGGGTGTTGCCCAGGAGGCCAGGAGAAATGACATTTTGGAAAGGGAGTTAAACGATAAGATCAACACCCGGAAGCGTCATAACACCAGTATTAATGCTGGCCCAAAATCAAAACCAAAGAAAATAAGGATGAGGTAGGACATGCTGAAACCTGCCTGGTGGTATGATCGCCGGGGTGAAACCGGCCTTGCCGAAGAGAGTATACAAGGTGTTCCCACGGCAAATATAAATCTCGGGAAATTGTCTGGTGTTGTTGATATTGCAACAGCTTTTCCGGGAGGCCCCGGCGAGGCTGTTGGTTTAACCCTCGATGTAGCGGGAACGTGGGGTGGTCGCGATACGGAAAAGAAAGCGCAGCAGGCTATAGTGTCCGGGCTGGGTGGTCTGGTTGGTGCCGCCATTGGTGGAATCCCGGGTTATTCTCTCGGGAAGACTATTGGCGGGGCTGCTATCAGATCATGGCATGATGGTGTTCTTGGGGACGCTTTTGATGCCCGCGACATGGAAAGCGCGAGAGACAGGGCGGAAAATCGTGGCTATTCACGAGAGCAAACAGCTGAAGCGGCGACAATGGAAGGGGCAGGAGTTCACCCCGGAATGTCAGACAGGTACGGCGTCAGTCTGTCACCGAGGCTGAGCGACCTTGAGGCCGCCAATCCTTTTGGGGCCAGAACCCCCAGAGAAAACTCTATACGCCCTTCCCGGAAGGAATATGATTCATGGAGTGGCGGAACGCTGGATTACAGCGAGGCTGATATGTCAAAACTCGGACAGGAAGCCATTGCCACCGACCATAGTATCAGTAACCCCGGAAATCTTGGGGATTCGGTTGCCGGTTCCTGGAGCGGTGACAGGGATAGTTCCTTTGGCGGCGGTTTCGGAGGCGGCAGAGGCTCTTCAGAAAATGAAGGCTTTGGTGACAACGACAACTCTTCCGGCGGTGGAAGCCCCGGAATTGGTGATGATGAAGGTTATGGAGGCCGGTGATTTTAACAAGAGAGGAGCAATATGAGTTTAGCACAAGGTTTACAGGAACAGCAACGCAGCCAAAGCTACCCGCTTGATGAGCGGCAGCTGGAAAAATTTATTGTGGGAATATCCAGGGAGCTGCACACCACAGACTATTATCGGAACGGGATTCGGGACACCCGTGCTCCAATTGCTGTAAGAATAGGTTCCCTGGCTGCTGTTGCCTTAAAAAATATGTTCATGAGAGTGAGGGAGCAGACAGGAATCAGGCCTGGCAAGGCTCTGGTCATCCTCGCTATCAAAACAGTCATCAGCGAACTGGGAACTATGGCCAGAGCTGCAGGACAAGAGGTTACTGGAGACGATCTTGAGCAGGCCGCGCAGATTGCCAGCAAAAACCTTGACGATGTTATGTCTGGCCGTGCGGCAGGAGATCAGGGGGCCCCTGCTCAACCACAACAAGAGCGGCAGTCTGCCGGGCTTGCCGGAACTGCTGTAATGGGAGGTATGTCATGAGTTTGATTGGTGATGCACTTTTAAGCGGTATTGCCGGGGCTGCAAAGGCCCAGCATAACAAACTGGTTCAGGATGCCAGGCAACAGAGAGAGCAAAGCCTGATTGAACTTCGTGGTGACATTGTCAGGAGGAATCTTGAACTGCAGCATGGACTGGCCCAGTCTCGCATGAAGGAGCAATGGGAGCAGAATGAGAAGGTTGCCAGGAGGAATCTTGAGCAGCAGCTGGGGGTCGCTGTTTTCGAAAACCAGCTTAAAAATTTAAACCCGACAGAAACAGAGAGAAAATATAATTTCCTGGCTAAGACTTTTGGCAAGGATGCCACCAGGGAGATGATGTTCCCGGGAAAAGACTCTAAAAAAGAGATCACGCTGGAAAAGTTGGTGGCTGCTGAAAAGAATATCGCTGATGGCTTTCAGGAGTATCTCAAAGAGGCGTCTTTTAACCTGAAAGAGGGTGAAAGACCTTTAACCCGTGAAGAATTTGCACTCCAAAGGTTCCCTGTTCAAGCCAGGATGCTTGGGATATCAGGGCAGCAGGGCGGCAGCCTTACCCCGGAGGCTATTGAAAAAGCCGTTACAGATATTACCCGATCAGAAAACCCTGAACAAATGCTTACTCAGTTGAAGGGGCGTGTTTCGGAAGAAGATATTGAGAGAATACGGGCTGGAGTTGCACAGGTTAAAGCCGCTCAAAAGGAGTGGGAGCTGGAGAAGAAAAAGCGGATCAAACACGCTATAGAGTACACGAACAGCCGGTTTGGGAACCCTCGTGCAGTTATGGGCCGGTGATTTATTCAAGGGGATACTATGTCTGAATTTGCAGAAAGCCTGCTGGCATACGATAAAGAGATACGACAGCAAAAAAGAATTGCTCAACACAACCTTGAAACCAAGGGTGATTTCAGGCGCGGCGTTGAGCGGGGGCTGGATCAGGTACAGGCTTTGGCTGGCGGGGTGGTGGGGCTTGCCGGGGATGCCTTTGGCATAGACAGTGTTCGTGATGCCGGTTTTGATTACTATCAGAAGCAGATGGCTGAAGCCAGGCTTAACCCGGCGTCCATTTCTCGCATTGAAGACATTGAAGGCTTTGGCGATGCTGTGGACTGGTTCCAGGGCGTTATTGGTGAGCAGATTCCCAATATTCTCAGCGTCGCTATTGGGGGAGGGATTACCGGTGCGATAGCCAAAAAAGCCATGACCAGAGCCGCTAACGAGGCCATAAAAAGAAAGGCGGCTTCAGCAATAGCCAGGGGCGCGACAGAGAAAGCCGCCTTGACTGCTGCAAAAAAAGAAGTTGGCAAAAATATTGCCAGGGCAGGCAGGAATATCGGGGTGGTGGCAAGTTCAGGCGGCATGGAAGGCGGCGGAATGTGGGCGGAGGACGCAGAGAAAAACGGCGTCGAAAATGCCAACGCGGTTACTGCTGTTGTTGGCGGTCTGGCTGCTGGCAGCCTTGAGCTGTTTTCTCCTGTTCAACGTGCAGTTAGCGGTCTTGGTTTAGGCAAGGCATTGTTCAGGGCCGGGACTTCTATCCCTAAGCGAATAGGGAAAGAGCTTTCCTTGAGTGGCCTGCAGGAAGGCTTGACCGAAGTGGGGCAGGAGGGTATCAGCGAGTTGAACAGGGCTATTACCTCTGACGAGCCATTTTTTACGGAAGATTCTTTTTCCAGGCTCATCAATGCTTTTGCTGCCGGTGCTGCCATTGGTGGCGGATTCGGTGCCGCCAAAGGTGCCCTGAACCTCCGGGAGGAAGGGAGAAAGCAGGTTAAAGAGGCGGCCACGGTTGATGATGTTCTTGAGGGGACTGCCAAGGTTCAGGCGGGAGAAGAGATTGCGGCGGCTTCCCTGCAAGAGACAAGAGGGCTCGCAGAAGAGGCACTTGACGGGTATGATCCTTACACAGCTGATCTTGAAGAAGATTTTTACGAAACGGCTGCGGACGCTCAAGCCTATGAGGATGTTAAATTCAGAAGGCATCAGTTTGAAAAACTCAAGGCAGAGCATGAAAGGGTTTTTACTCCAAGGAATCCGTCATGGTATGCCAAAGATTCTGCAGCAGTTTTTACCGAGACACCCAGAACTCCAGAGATGGGAAAAGCGGAACGCAGGGCTGATGCCAGAGAAGCCTTCTCTGATGAGAACGCATTTATCCCGGCAGATATAAAGCCTGCGATTCTGAAAATGGAGAATGATTTAAAACATTCAGACACTGGTGGAGTGATCAAGGAGGGAGAGGGGAACGATCAGACTGTTGCGGGAGTTTATCCGGCCACAACGCCCAATTGGTTCAAAAACAAAACAATCAAGGCATACGATAAGGAGCATGGTACCGACTATGCCAGGTATGTAGGTCGTAAGCCTCTCAAACGCGTCCTTGAAAAGGTTCGTGCTGGAGAGGAAATAAAGTCAAAAGCTCTTCGAAAGAACTGGGAATACCTGCAAATTGCAGCCAGGGAAGAAGCCCAAAACGATTTAGAGCTGGTTGCAGAGCAGGAATACGCCAATCTTGAGAAACAGGGTTTTGAGTTTGAAGCACCAAAGACCATCCCTGTGGGCAATCTGCAGGAGGGCGATGAGGTTGTAATAGATAAAGGTGGTGTCCCTGACAAATTAAAGCATAAAGGATACGACAAGGACTACAACGCTGTTCTTCAGGATGGAGTGACGATTAAGGCTGAACCTTGGGATACTATAGAGATAATAGGTGAAAAGGTTAAGGATGCCCCCTCCCAGTCAAGTGCTGACCAGGAAACGTCCTCAGTAGAAACCGGGAGTGATTCCAGTAAGGCGGCTACGCCTGAAGCCGAGAACCCACAGCTCTCTGTTGATACTGAAGGTCGTCTGCAGAGAAAAGTCTCTCTAAGGAAGGAACTTGCCAGTAGCTTGGGAGAGGAAGGTGTTGCGGCCCTGGAGAAAACGGGGCGTTTGGGTTTTATTTCTTCTCAGGAAGAAGTCAGAAAGATTGCGGAGGAGAAAGCAAGGTTCAGCCGGGAGAACACTTCTCCGTGGCCTGCTGACTTCCCGAAAACAACCCTGCAAACAAACCTTCCCAAGTTAAAGAATCATCCCGACTATGAAGCGGCGAAAGCTGGAAATGTTGAGGCGGCACAGAGGGTTATCACTTCTGTTATCAAGCCGGAGAAGATTAAGGCGTTAAAGGAAAGGCACCCGGATGCTATTGTAGTTGCGCCCCATGCAGAGGAGAGCAGTGGGCGGAATGCGTTGCCACGTGTGTTTGCAGAGGCCTTTGGTGATGCTGGTTTTGAGGTAAACAGAGAGATTGTTCAGGACAACAGACCGCAGAGAACAAAAAAAGGTCATGAGTTGCGCCTGGCCATGCGTCCTGAATTTGCTGGCAAGGTTGAGAGGGGGCGTGAATATATCCTGCTTGATGATGCTGTTGGACAAGGCGGCACTGCATCTGAACTGCGTTTTTTTATTGAAAAGAACGGCGGAAAGGTGGTAGGATTCTCTCATCTGGCTGCCGGACGTTCCGGCGGGCAGATAGCTGTCCAGAAACCCACCTTACAAAAACTCAAGGAAAAGTTTGGCGATGAAAGACTTAACAGATTCCTCAACGACTTCAACATTGCAGGAAGAGCAGAAGCCCTTACCGAAGGAGAAGCAAAATACCTCCTCAAACAGCCATCGCTTAACTCCCTCCGAGATAGAATCTTTAAGGGAGCACGGGAAAATGATATCGACCTTGAGTCGTGGAAAGTTCGCTCATCTCTTCAAGTAAAATATTCCAAAGACGGCAGTATCCAGGGTTTTGTCCTTGACGGCAAGACCTATCTCGTTGAAGACGGCATAAGAGATGGTCACGGCTTCAACGTTCTTGCCCATGAAATAGGCGGCCATGTTCGCCAGCTCCTTTTTAAAGACCAGCATTTTCAAAAACTCCTGAGCAGTCTTGAGCGGCGCAGTAAAAACAACACCGCATCGGCCAAGGCCCTTCGCAGGGCTATAGCCAAGGTTCCAGACGGCACTCCTGCAGAACATTACTGGGAGGAGGTTGCCGCCTATCTGGTGGAGGATACCGCCAATGCGAGTATTATCAGGGAGGTGTTAGCCCTGGTTAAGAAGGCGGTAAATGAGCTGCTGGGCGGTCGTGCTGCTGACATCTTTAATGAAAAAGACCTTAGAGCCCTGGCGCAAATCGCGTTGAAGCGTGAGGTGAAGCAGGCGAAGAAGGATGTTAAGGCCGAGAGAAAGGAAGGGGCGTCTGGGGATGTTTCTCGCGCTGAAAAAGGATTCCTCTATTCAATGGCTGAAACCCTTGGGGTAAGCAGGGAGCAGCTTGAACGAGAATACAAGGCGGTTGAATCCCGATATAAGGGAACTGACCAGTGGCTGAAGGCTCCGAACGGAGAGCCTACCAACTTAAATGAGCGACAGTGGGTGCTGGTAAGGACGCCGAGGTTTAAGGCCTGGTTTGGAAATTGGGAGATGGACAGGGATAAGCGGATTGCGGTTATCCGTATTGCTGACCGTGTTTTTAATGGCGACCGTAAAGCGGCGCAAGAGTGGTTGACAGACCCTGGAAATGGGGTTGTGGGAACGCACTTCAACGAAGAAACCGGGATGGATATTGTGGTTTCGAAGCGTATTTTGCAAAGGAAGCCGCTGAGCGGCAAGGCAATGGAAAAGAGCGACAGTAATGTCGATCATCTTGAGGTGCTAAGAACTCTCCCTTCTTTGCTTAAAAAAGCCTCTCTAGCTGCGGTAGAGCCTGACACGTCAAACGATAGAAATATTCTTGGAGTTTACAAGTTTATTGCCCCTGTTAACGTCGCAGGGAAAACGTATTCTGTAAAGATGACGGTTAAGGATTATGCGCCGGGGCAGGGAGCAAGAGACAGGTTTTATACCCATGAACTTGTAGAAATAGAAATGCCGGAACACTCTAGCGCAACGGGTGAAAAATCACTAGCCACGCGTGGTTCCGGCAAATCTGCTTTAAGTGTAGGCGAAATGGTCAATACCGTCAATAAAAAAGAACCGGGGGCTATTCCCGAAGCTTCCAGGGTGGTTGACGAGAACGATGAGCCTCTTGTTGTTTACCATGGTACGGACACAGATTTTACAACATTTAAAAATGAAACATTAGGGGGAAACACTGTTGGGAATGCTAACCAAGAGGCTCGCGCCGCCACGTCTTTTCTTGGACATTGGTTTGCTTCTGAGCCTGTCGGGGATCACCTTGGTGCCGAAATGGAAATCCCAGTGTTCCTGAACATTAAAGACCCATACTATTTTGATACGCTGGATGATCTTGTTTACGACCTGGAAGAAGAGGTTATTCAAGAGAAAGGGCTCGAAGACCCGTATGAAGTAGAAGATTACTATGATGTGCTTCGTGAGGCGGTTCGAGGGGATTACTTGTCTTCTTATAAAAATGGTGATTACGACGGCATTATAATCAAAGATGATACTGAATTTGATGTAACTTCATTTGTCGCCTTCTCTCCCAACCAGATTAAATCTGCCACCGGTAATACCGGCGCTTTTGGCAAGAGCAACCCTGATATCAGGTTCTCAATGGCGAAAACCCTTGGGGTAAGCAGGGAGCAGCTTGAACGAGAATACAAGGCGGTTGAGGCTCGATATAAAGATACTAACCAATGGCTGAAGGCTCCTAATGGAGAGCCTACCAATCTGAATGAGCGACAGTGGGTATTGGTGAGAACGCCGCGTTTCCGTAAATGGTTTGGAGACTGGGAACTGGCACAGAGGTTGGCACAGGTGGATGGCTTGTCTGCCATACAGGTAGAAGGGAAACCGTTAGACCCAACCCAGGCTAAAGAGGCTTATCAGGCGTTAGGCCGCGGAAAGAACAGGCTTGACGGGCGGGAGGTGAGGTTTGTCAATTCAACGCTTGGAAAGATTCTGCGACATAAAGGGTTTGATGTTTCTACGCTTATCCCTCAACTAAAAGAAGTCTTTGAGAGTAGTGTACCCATCTATAGTGAGGCGGAGAAAGTCAGAGCAGGGCATAAGGCACATCCCAATTTCAGGGGGTATCATAACTATCTGGGGAAAATAGCCGCAAACGGCAGGGAATATCTTGTCAGATTTACAGTGCAGGAAAAGAAGGCAAAAACAGAGACAATCAAGAAGGGCTTCGTCCCAAATGAAATGCATTCTGTTTTTGTTACTGATGTAGAAATATATAGCGCTATCCCTGCCGTACACACCAAGAACGGCTTGGCGACCGTCGCAGGTGAAAGCGCTATACATGATTCCAAACTACAACAATTTTTTGAAAAAGCAAGATCGGCGAAAAAGAACGCCTCCAAAATCGTCGATGAAAACGGAGAACCGAAAGTCATTTATCATGGCAGCCCGAACGAATTTACAGCATTTGATCTCCGAAAAACAGGAAGTTCCTCTGATAACGGCTTGAGAGGCAGAGGGTTTTACCTGTCGTCCAATGAGCGCAGTTCAAAGAGTTATGGCGATAATCTCTTCAGTCTTTTTGCCGCAATTAAAGAACCGTTCTATCCCGCTGATTTCAGTTCAGCCAAAGAAGTCGCTGATTATTTGACCAGGAGACTTGAGCAGAAAGGCTATGAAGAATATTCGGTTGTCGAGGATATTTTCACCGTTGACGACAGAGGGTTCAGGGTTGGCATGAATTTTAGCGGCCAGTTCAGCTCGATTCTGAAAGATGCTGGTTATGATGGGGTTGTGTATCCCAGGGGACAGGAAGTTATCGCCTTCTCTCCAAACCAGATCAAGTCCGCCACTGGTAATACCGGTGCCTTTGGCAGGAGTAATTCTGATATCCGGTTTTCCAGGGCCACAGGGCAAAAAAACGTTAAAAAAATTAGTCTTAAAGAGCAACAAAAGATACTTGATTGGCTGGATACGGGAGAGCCTGTTGCTACGATGAAGAAAGGGAAGGTTCCTTTTTTTGGGAAGATAAAAGAACTTATAGATTGGGTACAAGCTGACTGGCAGAGGCGTTTCGGGAATATTGTATCTCAAGAACAGTTAGGAGAAGTAGTCGTTGACAGAAAGAGCGCGGAGAAGTCTTTGTGGCATGGGAAAAAAAGAATAAAAGCAGAGTCTCTTTATATTGTCCCTGAAGCATTAAGAAAAAGCAAGCTTTTGGGTGAATTGCCTCCGTCTAAGGGAAAGCCACAAGCGTTTTTGGCGGTTGCTCCTGTAGAGATTGGCGAGGAGCAGTATAAAATGCTTATGGTTGTGAGAAGGGATGTAAATATGCAGAGGCTCTACTTGCATGAGGTCGTGCTGAGAAAGGCAAACAGCTCCACGAACTCGTTACCATTTCCCGCCGCATCCCAAAAAGGGGCAGAGCCGCAGACCGAATCTCGTGGAGCCGTTTTTAATTATATTCAAAGCATCAGGGAAAAGCAAGCGGAAGCCCAGCAAGGTTCTGATATCAGGTATTCGAAAACCAAAGCAGAACGCCTTGAGAAACTAAGAAACAGCAAGCCCGTTGAAATAACTGGCAAGGAAATCCAACAGAGCGACGACATTAAGCAGTACAAGAGAAATGCGCTGGTTTATGGCAAGACGTTGCGGGGAACCTATGTCAACAAGGATACGGGGAAGGAGATTGTACTTGCAAGGCAAGGGATAAAAGAGGTTTTACAACATAATTACAAGGATATTCCGCAGTTGCAAAGCGTTGCTGCAATCCCACAGATAATTGAAAATGGTATTTATATCGAAAGGCTTCCTAATGAAGATACGGATAAAAACAAAGGTGTTTCTGAATATGAATATTACGTTGCAGGGTTAAAGATTGGCGGCACTGACTACACGGTAAAATTTGTTGTTGCAAGGACAGAACAAGGGAAAAGGTATTACGACCACCGCCTGACTCAAATAGAAAAGGGTGCCTTGCTGACTGGAACTCGAATAACAAATCCGGTAACTGAAAGCAAAAACACCCTTCCTGAAATAAAGGATAAGCGTTTACTCCAGATTTTACAAGAAGAAAACGAGGCGGAAGACCAGCAGAACCCTGATGTCAGCTCTTCCAAAACTAAAGCAGAGCAGATAGAGAGGGACCGTCAGCAGAAGAAGGGGGAAGCTGCTCTTGAAAAGCTCCTCCGAGAAAAGGATGGGGAAATCCTGGGGATGCATCACCCGCAACTCGGAGACGTTTACTTTGTTTATGGGGAAGGGGGAAGAAGGGGCTATGGTCTTGCCCACTTAATCGAGCAGAGAGAAAAGGAAGGGAAAGATGGAGAAGCAATAACGAAAATGATGCCAGAGGTTATTGCTCAAGGTGAAATCGTTGCAGTACAAGGTAAGGGGACATTGGGTGAACGGGTAAGGCTTTCACACAAAAAGCACACGGCTGTACTTTCTCTCTATAGACACGGAGAAAAAAAGGTTTGGCTCCTCACCGGGTGGGAAAATGAAGATGGCGGCGCAGGGGTTAACCCCACCACCGCCTACGCTTCTGAAGGTTCTGGTATATCCCCGCAGAAGGGAGCTTCGGGAAACAGGATATTCAGAGGTGGGGAAGATGTCAAGTTCTCTAAAGCCAGGACGCCAAAGCCCGAATCTGCATCAGGAAAGCAGGCAGAGCTATTGAAAGTTCGAGAATTCCTTGATGGGATGCCTGTTGTTTCTATTGAAGGGACAGAATTCAGCAAGACCAACACCCCACTGGTTGACAGGGTAGCTGCATGGTTTGCGAAGCACTACAAGGGTTTCGTTGAGGTACCCGGCGTGGGCAAGGTTATACTTGGTAAACGGAGTGTGAAAGACTCTATTGCTCACGGTTTAAGCAGAAAAAAGGCTGCAGCGTTTGCTGCTGTTCCTGATGTACTAACAAAAGGGATGATTGTCGAAAGGCAAGAGAACTGGAAAGGGCGAGGCTATGATAGTTTAAGCATTGTCGCCCCAGTAAGGATAGGCAGGAGTGAGTATGTGGCTCTTGCCGTAGTGCGACAGGATGTCAACAGCAGCCGTTTTTATCTGCATGAGGTGTTTCTTAAAGAAAAACTCCAGAGAGACGCCTTCAAGACCGAAGCATTGACCACCGAAAACGGTGCGCTGAACGGAGCGTCATCATCTGGAGCTATTAAAAAACTACTGCAAAAAATATACTCTGTCAAGACTGACAAGGAACCTTCCAGGCCCGATATCAGATTCTCTAAAGCCAGGACATCAAAGCCCGAATCTGCATCAGGAAAGCAGGCTAATGTCAAACCGGGCATTGCTGAGCGCGCAGAAAGCCTTGCCAGCACGTATGAAGACCTGACAGAGGGTGGGAATCCTTTCAAGAATATTTTCAAGATAGACCCTATTGCACGGGAGATAAAGAAGAGCCCGCCTCTTGGCTTTCTTGCAAAGCTTTTCTCCTCCCCTGAGTACAACTTTAAAAGAAACCAGACATCCTGGCGTGTCTTTGGAGTCCAGGAAAGCCGCCAGCAGCATAAGTTTGAAACTGAAAATGAAGTTCTTGGTGATTTTGTTCAGGTGTTAAAGGATGCCAAAAAAAACGCTGTTGTTGCCTACAAGAAGGCGAACAGGTATCTGCTGAAAACCGACAGGACAGGAAAAGGATTTACCGTTAATCTGGCGGGTTGGTATCGTGCCGTTGCTCCTGATGGAGAAGTTGCAGGTCACGGAATGACTGAAGCGGACGCCCGCAGAGCCGCCGAAGCTCATTACAAGGATGGTAAAAAGGAATATAGATACGGTGACTATATTTATGAAAAAGGCGAATGGTGGAAGGTCCTCGACAGGAATGATAACACCATAGGTCTGTTTGAAGACGAAGGCGAGGCTCTTAAGGCCAGGATGGATGCAGAAGTGAAATATTTGACAGAAAAAAAATTCACGTCAAAAGCCATTGCTGTTGTTCGGACGTACCGTGAAATGACTGAAAGGGCATTTGAAAAGCAGATTCAAGACCTTCGGGAAATTATAGAGACTGCGAAAAAGAACAATATAGACCCGCCAACTGTTGACTATATTGATGAATCCAAACGATGGGTTATAACCAGAAAGGGAGAAAAGTTTTATTTCGAAACCAGGGAAAGCGCGCTTGCCGCTGGCGGTCGTTCTTCTACGATAAAAGAACAATCTGACGATGAAATCAGGACGAAGGTTTCTGTTCAGGAAATGATTGCGCTTATGTCCGACCTGCGAGGCACCTATTTTTCCAGACAGCGGGGGCGGGGTGAAATCATCCTTAAGGCTTTCGGGGAGAATGGGGAGAAGGTTTTAGAGAAGTATGATCTGCACATGATGGAGAACAGGAAGATAGATGAGGAAACTGGCGAGATAATAAAAGAACCATGGGTAAGGGCAGGAAAGCGTTTTGTTAATCTTGGTTTAAGCAAAATCCCCGGCACACTTGCAAGGCGTGCCAGAGAATTGAAGGCCAAGGGCTATGAGGTTACGGTAGAAAGGAGCAGTGAGTTGCCAGAATCTGTTTATGATGTCCCTAAACTTGCGGCCTCCGTTGATGCAATTTTAACAGCAAGCAAGAAGAACGCCCGGGAAGGCAACAAGGCTATTGTCCAGGCAGCGCATGAACAATGGGCTGCTGATGTCGCCTTGCAGTTCAAGAAGCGGGGATATATGGCTTCAAGGATACAGCGAGCTGAGGACTACTGGGCGGGCTTTGAAGAGGATATGCTTGTGTCAGGGGTTCAATACGCCAAGGGGCTCGCCGCAGGTATAGCAAAAAAACAGGCATCTAAGGAAATGCTGGAGGTTATCACCGGCAGGGATATCAGTTATGACACCTGGGTGGAAGATAACCCGGAAGGCACCTATGAGGAATATCAAGACTTTGTTGACTCCAGGCGGCTTGATCCTGGCGAAAACAAGAGCCTTTATACCGAGGTTATGAAGTTTTATTCCGAGATGTTTCGGAATGAGGAATCTATAGACAGGGTTATTGGAACCATTCAGGGGATTGCTGTTTTAAAGTTCCTTGGACTTCGGATATCTTCCGCTGCTGTAAATATGACGAACATGGTCATGGCTGTGCCTGCAAAGATAAGCTCTCACACCAACAGCGGCATAGCCGGGGCTTTCAGTCACATCAAAGACGCTCTGAGTGTTTATACAAGATTCCGGCTCGGGAAACATATCTCCTTAAAAGACAGGGATATTCTTTTTGAGATAACAAACAGAGGCTGGGATAACCCGCAGTTTAACCAGGATGCGGCGGAAGTGCTGATGTCCAAATTTGGTCAACGATGGGCAGTTCTTCAGGAATATTCGATGTTTATGTTTTCTGAGGCTGAAAAGGTTAACAGGGCCGTTACTATCCTTGCGGCGTACAAGGCCCATAAAAAGAACTCTCCAGAGCTGGGGCATGAGGAATTACTTAAAAAAGCAAAGCACACTTCTGACCGTGCTCATGGCATTTACGGAAAATCAACCCGTCCCACATGGAGCTACGGCGGCGGGGCAATGGCTACGGTTAGACTGCCGCTGCTGTTCACGAAGTTTTCCCAGAACTACCTGATGTCTACTTATGAAGATATCAGGGGCGGCAGGCATAAGGAAGCTGCATATATGTTGTTGTCTCCAGCAATACTGGCTGGTGGAGGTGCTACCCTTGCCACGCCTGTTCTTGCAGCCATGGCAAAAGGGGTTGGCATAGGTGGAGATGATCCTGAAGAGGAGTTTTACAGATGGGCAGAGAGCACCTTTGGCAGTGACAGGATTTTCAGGCACGGCCTGGCAGGTCTTGCAGGGGTGAATTTAAAAGGTTCATTGCAGATAAATAACCCTATGCCGACAAAACTATCAGAAGTCTTTGGCGCCCCTGGAGCTGTCGCTGTTGATGTTGGCAGAGGGTTTGGGCATTTGTGGCATGGAGAGTTTTACAAGGGTCTTGAAGCCTTGGCACCAACGGCATTTGGCGGACTTTCAAAAGCTGTTCGCGAAGGAGGTGAAGGTATAACCACTGGATCGTACAGCCCTGTTTATTACGGAAAGGAGCCTTTGAAAGCCACTGTTACTGAGTCTCTGATAAGGGCGTTAACCTTCAACCCTGCACGGCTTTCAGGGATTAGGGAAAAGCAATGGAGAGAAAAGAAGGTATACCGGAAATTCATGAACAGACGCTCCGAGATTAACACGTTGATCAAGCGGTACTATTTGTACGGTTCTGGTGATAGAGGAGAAATTCTGAAAGAAATTCAGAGATATAACGATCTTGTTGCTGCATCAGGGCGTAAAGATTTATCGCCTATCCGTCCAGGGAAGCACATTAGAATGGTAATCAGAAGGGCTCAAAGACCAAACAGAACCGAAAGAAATCGCGCCATGATATGATTTATATGAAAGTCATCACTGAGGTTCTGGAACCTGCAGCTGAAATTTTCATTGGTCGTTGCGGCTGAGGCATTTGCTCCAGCCATGCTGCTTAGTAAAGAATATTAGTGGAGTGTTTTTTCGCTCTATGTTATCCTGTTGATGCGGATATTATTAACCCCCACAGCTATTGTGGTCAGTTTATAACCCCGGCACTGAAAGGACTCTTCTCTTTTGGTTCCGGGGTTTTTTTATTGGTACAAAAGCAGATACCTTGAGGTGTAATAATGGTCAAATTTCCACATGTTGTAAAAGATGAAGAGAATGAAGATTACAGGATTGTTTACCCGGATGATCCGGGATTGTTTAAAGATGCGTATGTAGAGGATGGCTTTGTTATCGCCGAGTATTCCGGCGATATGGAGCTTGAGGAATATACCCCGCCAGCTGCAGGGCAAAAAGACATCTGGACAACCTACGAGTTTATGGAACTTGTCGGCGATGCAAACATGGTCGCAATACTGACCGCAGCCAAATCCGATGTTGCCGTCGAACTGTTTGTCGAAAAACTGAAAAGGGCGGATCACGTAGATTTTAACGATCAGCAAAAGGGGCCTGCGGTCGGCATGGCCTTTTTGCTGTCAAAGGGACTCCTGACGCAGGAAGAGCATGACCGCATTATGAGCAGACAGATGGCCGTGGCGTAACCTGCACAAAAATATTGATTATTTATGCATATTTTCAGGACGTGAAAGAGGTGATGGAATGAAAATAAAACTATTGGTATCTGCCGCTGCAATCCTGGCTTTATCCGGCTGCGCCAGTATGTCCAGCCTGGGCGATGGCCGTATGGATAGCTGGAAAGAAGTGCGGCAGGCGGAGGAAACGACAAAACAGGAGTATTTAAGGGCAAAGCAGGCAGAGTTTAAATCAAGGCAGAGTCAGCAGCTGCAACAAAACCCGACGCTGAAACTCACCGCCTACGGCAAGGACGGCAGGGTTGTCTCCGTTGCCGAGATGGATTTGCAGCCGGTGATTGCGGAACTTGGTCTGGGTGATAAGGGCGGTACCTCATACGGTGTAGACCTGAATAAGACACCGGTGCCAAAGGGCCAGATGGAGAGCGTGATTGACTCGGTTGGCGGAGCTGCCGCCCAGATCGCCAATACTCCCGCGGTTGCCATTGGTGCCACGGCTTATGCCTTGTCAAAGGCGGGGGCCGACAAGGGGGATGTGACCATCAACGGGGAGACGGTAACAAACAATGACTCCTTTAACAACCCTGAAGTCCGGGCTACCGGCTCCGGGAACGTTGTTAATTATGACAAGACAGATAACTGCTCATCTGGCGACTGCGGGGAAAAGAAGCCGGAAGAGTATTACGTAGACGGGCAATGCTTTGTTGCCCCCGGCTGCTCCTGTAAATCTTATGCGGCGGGGCTTTGTAAACCATGATCTATTGTGTGTTATGTGGAACGAGGCTGGTTGATGGCGAGTGTCCCGGATGCGGCTACTGCGACGACTGAGAGTAAGGAAAAGAGAATCAATCTGGAGGATTGAGAATGGGAATCGAAAGCAGGATTGTTTTAGCTGAGGTTGTGGAGAATAAGGAACGCAGGTTTGGAGCCGCTCTTGAATACTATCCGGCGTATATTGAATATCGGGACGGCGAGATGACACCCGCTTTGTTTACGGCAGATGAGCTTAATGTTGCCCGCCGCCGGGCAAAGAGAAATATGGAAGATATCCCCAGGGAAAAGGGCTTTTTTGAAAAACTGCTGTTTGGGTGATTGCCATGGATAATTTTTTTAAGATATTGACGTTATTTTTCCAAAACCTCACCCGGATCGTCTGTTTGACCGTGGTGCTGATTATGGCCGGGGTATGGGCATATTTGAGTGTTAAAAACGGTGAGGTCATGGCCGTAAGTCAAAATTTTTTATGGGCTGGAGGGCTGTTGCTCACTGGGGAAATTGGTGCTGGTCTCGATGTGATTGGCAGGCTCAACAGAAAACTCGATGGTGGAAGGGATGGAAAAAACGGTAATTAAATATACCCCTGATAATCCTCAGTGGCCGGACAAGGATGAGGCGAATCTGCCCCGGCATCTAAACCCACTGCCTCTGTTTGCCAAGGGAACAGGCTTTTGGAAACGGCTGCTGCTGGCTCCGGTTATCAGGCGGCAGTATCTGCATACTGAGGACTATTTTACCTATATCGATCATCTTGATGCCTGGTGCTGTATCCCCAAAAACTTTGTGACGGACAATGCCAGTGTTCCCAAGGCACTCCCCTTTGTCACGCCTGACGGGATACTTGAGTACGGTTCGCATCCGCATGATTTTGGCTATCGGTTTGGCGGGTTGTTTTTAAGTTTCGCCCCAGGGGAGGAGTTTAGATTTACTGTTTTGAGTAAAGAAGAGCTTGATGTTGTTTTTGAGAAACAAAACAACAAGGCAAACGGTCTGCCTTGCCTGAACAAGGTTGCCCGCAAAGCCCTTGACCTCTTTGGCGGCCCCAATTTTAAACCTCGCCCGGTTACAGCTGTTGACTGGTCAAAGCCCGTTTACCCTGTATAGAGTCAGGTTCACCATGGACGTAAATACAAGAGACGCAACAACATTCGTGGGCTTTGCGCTCACCTGGCTCGGAATGATTTTTGGCGTGGGCAAGGCTTATGGCAAGCTGGCAACCCGTGTGGAGAAAAACGAGGAAGATATTCAGGAATTAAAATCTACTCACATCTTTGATGTCAAGGAGATAGAAAAGATGTTTGTCACCAGGGACGGGGAACCTCGGCTTATGAGCTACAAGGCGCACGACCAGATATCGGCAAATTGCAAAAAGCTCCAGGAAGAACGGTATCGTCTACTGGAAGCGTCCCTGGAGCGGATTGAGGAAAAGCTGGACAATCTGGCAACGAGCGGCAAGAGGTTACGATTATGAGTGATCTTGTTGAAAAACTGAAAGACCATGAAGGGTTCAGGGAACGGCCTTACCAGTGTTCTGAAGGTGTCTGGACCTTTGGCTATGGTTTTACGTACCTCACCAAAGATGAGGCCGATATTGTCCTCCGAATAAAGGTGAGGAAACTGAGAGCCCGGCTGTACCCCTGGATACGGGAACTATCTCCTGAACGGCAGGACGTTATTGTCAATATGGCTTTTAATCTGGGTATCTCAGGCTTGATGAAGTTTAAAAAGATGTGGGCGGCCATCGAGGTGGGCGAGTGGAACAAAGCCGCAGCGGAAATGCTTGATAGTAGATGGGCGCGGCAAGTGGGTTATCGGGCTGTTGAACTGGCTGAGGTTATGAGGGGTGACGGGTAGGCATTACCAAAGCAGCCGGGGTGTTGTAGATATTTTTGTGGTCGTGTTAAGGCATAGAGATTTACGGTTTACAGTTCCGGCGTGGTTTATTTTTTTAATTCATCAAGAAAATCCGCCCACCATTGCATCATCTTTACCCTGTCCTTTAAATACTCAGCATGGTTATAAGCGGCAGCAACGGTGTTTCTCTGGACGTGGGCGAGTTGACGTTCTATAACATGCGGCGGCCAACCTTTTTCATGCAGCAAGGTTGATGCCATTGACCTGAATCCATGGCCTGTCATCTGGGAGCGGTCATACCCCAGCGAACGGAGTGCCGCGAGGACTGCGTTTTCACTCATGGCGCGGCTTTTTGTCCTGGGAGAAGGGAATATATATTTCCCATCGCCGGTAAAGGGCTTGATTTCTTCCAGGACTTTTAACGCCTGGCGAGACAGGGGGATAATATGTGGTCTGCGTTTTTTCATTTTTGGGGCGGGGATTTTCCAGAGAGCATCTTTTTCATTTATCTCTTTCCATTCTGCATGTCTTAATTCCCCTGGGCGAACGAACGTGAGCGGGGCGAGTTTGAGAGCTGTCTGGACAACTATTCCACCGTGATATGTGTCTATAGATTTTAAGAGTTGTCGTACTTCTTCCAGATCTGTAACCGTGGCCATATGTTTTGCTACGTGGGGTTTTAACGCTCCCTTCAGGTTGACTGACGGGTCGTTTTCTGCTCTGCCGGTTATTATTGCATATCTAAAAATTTGTCCCGCTACCTGTTTCATTCTGTGGGCAAGATACGTTGCACCACGGTTCTCTACCCTCTGCAAGGTATCGAGCAGCACCACAGAAGTTATCTCATTAATGTCTTTTTCACCCAGCCATGGGAAAAGATTTCTCTCCATTTGCCTCATCTGGTTCGCAGCATATTTTTCTGACCATTTGTCTTTGTTCTTCTCCCACCACTGACGGGCAATCATCTCAAAGTTATTTGCATTATCAATGCTGCCCCCAGATCGTTTCCTGACCGCTGGGTCAACGCCATTTTTCAACAACTGCCGCAGGTTAAATAATTGTTCTCTGGCTTCGGCGAGCGAGACTTCAGGGAAAACACCGACTGCATGAGTCCGATATTTACCGGCGTACCGGTAATTAATTCGCCAATACTTTGCTCCTGTGGGACTGACAAGTAAATAAAGTCCACCGCCATCGGTAAGCTTGTATTGTTTTTCTTTTGGCTTTGCTGCTTTGATTTTAACTGCTGTGAGTGGCATTTGGGGGTATCTCCTTTCTTTATTTTACAGATACCCTCAAATATACCCCCACTTTAATGTGGATGTCAACGGAGAACTACGGAGAACCGTAACCCTCTGTTTTGCTTAAGCACCTGTTTTTTCTTGGGAAAAATACAGTAACGGAGAGTTGCGGACTATCGACTGGCACACCCGAAGGGATTCGAACCCCTGACACCCAGGTTCGAAGCCTGGTGCTCTATCCAGCTGAGCTACGGGTGCGCAAAGTGCTC
>PDWI01002924.1_pt1 | contig 25034 bp, 15 predicted proteins | sample 1430891 | NCBI WGS metagenome assembly PDWI01 (sample SAMN01162508, study PRJNA174530) | Oral metagenome, whole genome shotgun sequencing project. | biome: Marine environment; feature: Marine mammal; material: Swab sample of the gingival sulcus; isolation source: swab sample of gingival sulcus...
CTTGATTGGTTTCTTTGCTCATGTCAATTTCCTTTTTATTCGTTAAAGGTAAGTAGGGTAATTGATAATAAGCAGTTACACAATCTTATTTACAGACTCCTTTTGTGCAATCAAATTGTACGATTAGATCTGAACTAATTCACCTAAAAACTTTCGTCTTCATCACTGACGCCTGCGATAACAATATTGTTTGCTCCAGAATCACCCGTCAGATACATTCGTAATGCATATAGTAGATCAGGAGTGTTATCAAACAGTTCCGGCTTTTCAATTTGAAGATTGATTCGAGATTTCAACTCGATATTTTTCTCGATTATTATTCTGGAAACATCATCCACCAAGGCTACATATTTTTGGGATAGATCATTATCCGGGGCGAAAATCATTTTGGATTCTTTATCCTCAATCCCTCGGCTTCTCAGAAGTGCAAGAAGAAGCTCCAAATGCTTACAAAGTGTGTTGGTTTGGTAGCCTCTTTCCCTCTTTTGAGCCTCTGTTTCTACAAGTCCCTTTTCAAGATGGAGTTGTAGCCGGCTCTCTGGAATGTCAGAAGTCAATCGTTGCATATCAAATTGAATACACCAGACCAAATCATTACATAGCTTTCTTAATTCTGTTTCTGATAGCTTGAAAACAAGTGCTTCTGAACGCCAAAAGGCTATCGACAAAATCTCCATGGTAATGGATCTGGTTAATCTCTCATTATCAACCGGGACTATGACATTCTTTAACAGCTCTTGTTGGTATGGCAGTTCGGCATTACCGATGGCGAAGGCAATGTTTTTATGGTCTCTTCGCAAAAGCATTTTATCCTTCACAGAATCAAGAAGCCGGGAGGCAACAATTCCGGGGGCATCCTTATGGAGACAGCATAGAAAGAAGAAAAGCTCCTCTTTAAGAGTGTCTGGGATATTTTTTAACTCAATTATTGAAAGGATCTTTTTTGTGCCTTCGGATATCGCGTTTCTAAAATGATCAGGGACATCTGACTCTGAAAGGGAGTGACCATGATTCCAGATGGTTAATGTTGGGAATCGGAGGCTTTTTCTAAAGTGTTCAATCGTTTTTTTAGAAATGGATTTGCCTAATGTAATATTAAGGGCAACATAGCCCTTTCGATCTCGTCGCTCTTTAAGGTCAAATGAAATTTTATCAGCCTCAGGATCAAACTGCTCAAAATTGTTTTCGTGAAAAAAGATATCTCCAATATTACTTGAATAAAAGCTATATTTTTTATTATTTTTGTCTATTCTCCATCGTAACTCTTTATTTTCTATGTAATTTCGTTTATCTATATACACCAGATTGCTATCATCATTACGATCTATAAACCCATACAAGAAAGAGGGCAACGAATCATTACCGTTACGCTTTTTAATTTTACTATTAAAAAAATCACATATACTACTAATTTCTATTAAATCTTGTTCCACCCAATGTAAAAGATCGGAGAAGCTTTTGCCGTCTTCTTTAGGAAATTTCTGAAAATCGGACCAGCTTTTACGAGCTGGGAAATCTGGAATCGGCAAGTTTTCAAGATTGACTGCCTCACCCTCTGATGCAGATCGCCACTCAACTCGAATAGATTTAAATCCTGATTCCGCTGAATCCAGTGGAATGAATCTCAGTTCGTATGGATCATCCGCTCCATAGGTATAGGTCATCTTCAGCTTGCAGGTCGTAGCCTTCTTTAAAGGGAATGCTGGCGATTTCAGGTATGCAACAAACTGCAACTCTTTATTGCCTTCTCCCTGTTGCAGAGGGAAACTGTAATGGGTTTGTCCGGCTGGAAGAGTAAATGACTCTTCTACTGGTATATTCACAGTTCTTCCACGTTGCGGTGTTACTGTCGCATCTTTTACCAGATAGAAATCTTCAAAGTGCCCATCACGTACAATTCTGATCGACAGCTCTGGCAAATGATCACGCCAAAGGGCAATGTCTTCAACTTCCTCCTGCCATCTGTTTAAAGTCTGGCAACCTTTAATTGATGACCATGCAGATCCCAGCCACTTGTAATCCATTCGCACATCAGGTTTCCTGATTGTATCCTCAAGAGGCAGGATAAAGACACCAACTCCCTGACAATCCCTGTTTCTAGAGTTCAGGCAGTCACTGATAGCATCGTTTGATAATATGTTGAGATCTAAATCCTGAGTCAGAGGCTCCCGAATAGAACCCGGTAAGTGATACCAGTGATCATCTTTTACAAAGGACACTTCCCCGGAATCACTGGCTAAACCATCGAATCCGAACAGATGGAGGAGTTCTTCAGATGTCTGGCAGCCATTACGGTCAAGATTGCTGGCCATGGCAGTATGAATGCCCCTGTTTGGCACAATAACTGTAGGGTGTCTTTCCCAGCTCATGCCTTGTGTCTCAGGCAAGATTTCGTCCAGCTCTTTCTGGTATATTGCCTGAACGGGAGTGATTGAAATGCCGCCGTCAAATGATTCAACCAGCAGAACAAAATCATTCTCTCGGACTCTATCCTGTACAAATTTCTTCGATGATTGCCATGCAAAGATAGCAGCTATACTTTTGGGAAGCGGTGTCGATTCAACAAAATAAAAATTAACGCTTTTTCTTATGCCCTCCAGATCGAAGTCATTGACCCAATCAGGGATAAGATAGGTCAGTTTGTCTGCCTTGATATAATCACTCAACTTTTTAATAAAACACATCGATGCACTGCTTTTGGTGGCATCGGGCAGTATTGATTTCGGTGAGAAGAGACTTCGCATACTTATGGTTTCAACATCAGGACATAAAGCAATGGCTTTTGTTGTTCCACAATCGACAACCAGTTTTGAGTTATCCTTTTTCAATGTCCAAATTTGCTGAAGTAAACGAAAAGGAAGAGAACTCTGGGAACCAGTATTATTCGTAAATTTTGGACGAATAGAACATAGATCTACAATAGAACTATCCATCCGCATTTTATCTTTTTGATTATTTTTCGGTTCAGTATATTCAAACGGGATATCCGTAACTAATGAGAATATTTTCTTTGGTATCTCTTTGAGAGCTGCTGGCTCTATTTTTAATTTTTTTCTTATATCTTTATTGTTCTGAGTTAAAACAATATGACCAGTTTCGACCCTGACAGATAGTGTTTCCTCATGTGCGCTAATATCTATCTGTTCATTTAATAATTTAAAGTATATCAGTTTAGGGTATGCATAAGCTCCTTTTTCCAATTGTTTGGCACATTTCCCTTTCGGGGTTTCTTCAACATGAAATAGCAGTCGGTCGCCTAATTGAAGTTCATCAAAGTGCAAACCCCTCTCTAAGTCTGAAGCGTGAAAAAAATAGCCATCAATGAAACCAAATCCCCTGTCCGTCACTATCTTGTCGATTGTTCCTGAAAGTTTAGTGGTTAAGTTGTTCGGAAACAAATATCCCTTAACTGGTAATTCTGGGGATATCGTAAAGCTATCATAATCGAGACCGACCGGCTGCTGAACCGTTCGAAATCGATCACTATGGTTAAGCAAGGAAAGAGTATTCCAATAAATAACACTGAGGATATCTCGATGGACTCTTTTGCTATCCCCTGTGATCTGCTCGTCAATGGTTTGGAGCCAGAGCCAACCATCCCAGACTTTTCGATAACGCTTATCCTGAAGAAGCGTGTTGTTAGGAGGAAGATTTCCCCAAGTACCAATTTCAGAGGCATCTTCAGCTCTGAGCCACCGCTGAAGGAAAACAAACAATTCCTCGCAGGTCTCTTCTGTTGCTGCAGACAAAACATTCTGCCTTTCAATCAGAATTTGTTCCAGCCGGAATAGAAAAGCTTTCAAAAGTCGATTTTCTGCCGTATCAACACTGGGTCGGCGCCTGACAGCTTTCATATAAGGCTTGCCAGATAGCTTCTCACGGAGAGTCCTTCCCGGCTGACGGCTGAGCCATTGAACACTGTTGCTGTCAACCTCTCTCGCCGCATGTATTGGCAGCATGGCATGTTCCCGTAATATCTTATCCCGAGTATGCTCCATGATTGCCAGAACAGCTTCCTTCGTATGCGACACAATTCGATAGATACGGTCTTTTATCTCACCCTCAGGTGGATCATCTTGCACCGATTTCGCCACGACATTCAAAAAATCGACAATGCCGGTATGCAGGGCATGACCGGAAGCAGGGTCGAAGTTCGAGACTTCCGTCAGCCAGTTGCGCAGCATCAACATCAAAAGCGCCTTGGATTTTATCTCATCCTGGCCGTTTAATGCCTTGTAAAGAGATTCGACAGAATCAATCGCGTTGATGGATGTTTCAACAGTCCGGACAATCGCATGCTGACGTTGCTGGTAATCGGAAAACATGCGTTGCTGTCTGGCCGTTAGCTGATATTTCTGCGGTTCCGGCATCTATCAGTTCTCCACCTTTTCCTGATCGTTCACAGCCTCATCATCCTTTAGGTAATTAGCGCTGTTCCAAATGAACTGACCGTAACCAAACTCACAAGCAAGATCGAAGTCCTCGATTATCGTATAGTCATCGTTTACCAGCTGAGTCCGAATTTTATCAAGACAGTCCGATTTGGAGTTTCCTCTAGTTTCAATGCCACGCAGTTTAGGCATAACCTTCTGAACAAGCTGGTCTTCAAAGGCGACCTTCATTGCTTTTTTTAAGCCTTCATCATCGTTGTTTCTCTGAGCTTCCAACACATCCGGATAATTGGACATATAGTATTCGATGGATTGCCAAACCCTGTGCCCCAGAGCTCTGCCAACCCTGGACAGCGAGTCATTCATTGTTTCAATGAAACCCTTGAATGGTAAAATCTGATCGTCATTGAATTTGCTTTCTCTGCACCACCAGCTTTCCCACAGTTTGCGAGACAGCAGAGGCGCTTGGTCGCCCAACGGTTTCAGCTGACGGCGTCTTTCCAGAGTGGTCGGCCGGGGGAAGTTGATTACAATTCCTCTATCAAGGACCTTGTCTGAGAGGGATTTGGTTGTCTCGTCCTGATTCATTGTTCCAGCCCAGAGTACATTTCTTCCCAAGGGCAGATCATAGTGCTGGATACCTGCGCCAAGCTTAACTTCAAGGCTCGGCACCTCATTACCTTTGCGACCGCGTCGCAGCTCGAGCTTACTCAAGAATTCCGCAAAATAGAGTTCGACATGGGCAAGGTTCATCTCATCCATCAATATCAGACTCATAACATCTTCAAGACCGAGAGGATAGTCTTCAGTCTGTTTTTTTTGACTTTGCGCCAATAAACGTAGAACAGGCTGGGCATCAAACTTGTTATCAATGGAGTTGAAAAAACCAAGCATAGATTCCTGGCTGTCCCAATTTGGCTGTACTGACAAATTTAAAAAATTGATACCGCCAAAGTGTGAATATAGTCTTGGTAGCTCGGACTTGCCGGTTCCGCTCACGCCTGCCAGAACAGTTATTGGAGACCATTCTGAAGTTTTTAGTGCTGTGTGAAATGCGTGCAGAATCCGCCGTGGGAATTTGAGTCCATAATCGACACAAGATTTATTGATACCGTCCAGCCATGTTAATTCATATTCGGCTTTTTCCTTGTCTTTTATATCTGGCTTGGGCCAATGCGCACGAGGCAGTTTTTTTGGAATATATGGTGTTTCAATGTCCCGAATCCTTGCCTCACGATCCTGTTCACGTTCGTACGCAGATTGTAAGCGTTTAAGTTCCTCCATCAATCGCTTATTGTCGGCATCCACCGATTCAAAACGTTGTTTGTATGACTTGTTTTCAGCCTGAAGCTCAGAAATTTTCAACTCCAATTGCGATTGTTCTTGAGCCTTTTTTTTCAACTGAACATTTTCGTCGGACAAAGAGCTACATGCTTGCTCAAGAGATGCTTTTTCTTTCTTTGACCGATCAAATTCTTGCTGCATTTCTTGTGTTGGACGTGTGGCAAGGTCATCGCGCAGCTTTTTAATTTCCTCTTCATAGGTTTTCAGCTTCAGTAAAACGGCGGCTGGGTCTTCATCACCGAGTTTATGCTTCAATTCTTCAAAGTTTGAAATTAGAGCACTGCTCGTTTCGATGGATTCTCTCAAACGGCCAATTTCATCATTAAGCGCAGACTTTTCATTCTCGAAAGATTGCTTCCGTTCAACAACCTTGGCATCCACCTCAAGGTTCAAATTTGATTCTCGTTCCTCAATTCGGTCTTTGCGGGATTGAAGGCGCTGCTTTTTATACTCAAGTTCATCCTTTAGTTCAGCAAGCTCTGCCTGATCCTTCAGAAACGCCTTTCTTTTTTGTTCGAGTTCATCCTTTTCCTGTTGAATTTCAGCCTCATGAGCTTTTAGTCTATCAGCTATCTCTTCCTCCAAGCTTGCTATTCTGGTTCTCCTCTCCTCCGAAAGTTCTTTTTCAATGGCAGTCAGAGCGTTTGCCCGTTTTGACGCCAGCTCTTTTTCCTGTTCTTTTCGCAGATTGAAGAGATCTTCATCAAGTTGCTTCCTTTCATCTTGATATCCATTCTCCCTTTGGATTTCAGCCTTTTGAATTGTTAATTCTCGTTGCCGCAATTTCTCCTTGTGGGCTTCAAGTGATGCCAGCTCGCTCACGCATTTAGCTTCCCGCTGTTCCAATTGTTTTTTGAATGATGCGAACTTTTCCTCAAAGAGCTTCGGGAAACCATTTTTTGCCTGAAGCTCCATCTCTTCGAGCTGAACGCGTTTGTCATTCAGCTCCGCTTCTTTTTTGGCTATCGCATCTTTAACGGCCTTTAGCGCCTGTTCCTTTTGGGCAATAACGGTTTCTTTTTGAGTCAGAGAGTCTTCTAGTACTTTCAGTTCCTGCTGTTTATTCAGGAGGCTAGCCTCTGTGAAGTTCATTGTTTTATCAGCCTGTTCATTATCCCCAGAAGACTGGACGCTCTGCTTGTTCTTGTTGCCCATTAGAAGACCTCCATTATTATCTTGATTGCTTTGAATACATTGTTTTTCAACGACTTCATGTCGTCCCGTGAAAACTCAGTTTGCTGTTGATTACCGTGTCCACGTAACCGGATCAAATCTGCTACTAAATCAACAAATGCTGGATCTGATTTTTGGAGCTTGATCAGTTCGCTTTCCGATCCCAGCAGGAAAACTGCAAGCAGGTGAGCTCCCAGTGTTGTGCTTGAGCCCTGAACGGCACGATAGAGTCGTTTGGTATTTACCGTACTGATTTGTTCAGGGATGGCATCAGGCGCAGGATAAAACCCGGATTGAGCGATTTTTTCAATCGCCTCATCTCTCAGGTTTGTTCGGTTTTTGACTGATGATCTCCGGTCGTTGGCGACTTCAAACAACGACAGCTGCATAATGGACGCCAGCAAATTTATGTAGCGCTGAAGCTGCTCGTCATCCAGAGTCTCCCTCTGGCTTAAGATCGTTACTTTGAGCAACTCTTCCCGTAACGACGGGGAAACAGCTTGAACAAATCCAAGCCCCAATGACTTGTCCAGTTCGATCCTGGCCTTCAATCTGACCTGATCAATATCTCTTTCCTGCTTTGTTTTGGCTGCATAGGCATCTTCGGTTATATCCGGTATCAGCGAATGGATGAGCCGAGTGGTTCTATCGCGATAGCCCTCAAGGGTTTCCGGTGAGAGTTCAACATCTGTAGAGCTTCCATGGGATACCGGGTCCCTGACTTCTTTCAGTATATTGATAAAAGAAAGACATCCTGAGTCTTCAATGGCCAGATGATTAAGCGGATGGTTGGGATCATTTATCGCCCCGGCTATTGCCAGAGCCAGTAGCGGCTGCATCTCGGAAACACCACGGTCAATAGCTCTGATTTTGCCGGGTTTTACCTGCAGCAGAGCCTTGACGCTGTCCGAAACATCAAACCCAATCTTGGCCGCAAACGAGCGCAGTATCTTGTCATTTTCCCGGTAAGACTGTGACGAGAACAACCGTTCCCAGTGAGACACAGGGTTATCGGATACCACAAATCGCAGCGCCCATTCTATGGCTTCATACAAGGCAACTACCGCCAAGCCGGTCAAACGGGCGAATTCCTGCTCATCATTGGATGAATCAATGTCAATCTTTTCCGCGTCTGACAGATACTCTTGTGCGCGTTGAAGTGGGCGAGCTATCCGTGGATATTTCTTCAACCCATCCGCCGCTGAAGATTCATCTTCAGCCTCTTCATTGCTTTGGTCGGAACTCAGCCTGTCGATAACACCTTTATTCTTCAAGTCTATGACCCACTTCCAGTCCTGAGAAGTAATGTAATTGGCAAGGCTTTCAGAGAAGCCAAAGCCGCATCCATCCGTCACCAGAAGGTCAGAGTTGCCTATCTGGATAAAGACATTGCAATGCAAGTAAACCAGTTCCGGATTCTCATGTAAGGATATGGCTTCAGCCATTGGAACCGGAGGCGGGTACTGATCAACACCTTGGTTCAACAGGGCATGCCGTTTATATTTTTTCTTAAACTCTCTAATAGCTCTGATGATATCGTTGGAGTCAGGAACTGCTTTCCAGAAAGAGTCTTTTGCAGGGCGTATCTGTCTTGCACTGACCCTCGACTTCTCATTGGTTGGATTGATTAGAAAATCAATAAATCCGTTGTCACCAATCCTTGAGATTTTCTTATAGCTCAACTGATCCGTGCTGACATAGGGAAGAAGCTTCCCGGACAGCAGATCTACAAACACTGTGGCCACGGTGTATTCCAGATTTCCGTCTGATTTATTCTGCCACTCATTCAGAAGCTCCTGTCCGTGCTCAGACAACTCATAGCGGTCATTCAAAAGGGCGAGTTGGTTGAGGCGATTCTGAATGAAGGCCACCAGTTCCTTTTCCAGACAAGTGAGCAGCGCAATCTTTTCTGTATCGCCGGATTCAATCTCTGTTATCTTCAAGACAGTTTCTTCAAACACATTGAGACCGCTCTTTTTCTTTTGCGGAATAGAGATGTTGAAGGCATGACATGGCCATAGAACACTTTGTCTGGCGGCGATGTTCAATCCATCCAATGCTGTGCGGAAACTGATTACTTTAGGACGATGATCTTTTGGTTTTGCACTCATAGGATCACCCCCTTTTCATGGCACAAATCATAGAAGTTTTTCAGAGCCGGAACTGCATCCACAGCTATCTGGGTGTTTGCGAGAACGCCGTCTCCCACAATGGCTAAGACCTTCTTCTGGCGACTCATGCTCACACATAGGCGGTTTTCCGACATGAGATGGCCGAATAGTTTTTGCTGCTTCTTTTTGTAATCCTCCTCGTTGCGTATATGAGGCGGCAAGGCGTTCATATCTTGAGACCTCACCATGGAAAGAAACACAATATCGAATTCCATACCCTGAAAGGCATCAACAGTTCCGATGCGGAGCCGCTCTTCACCATTTTCAAGAAAGCGGTATTCCTGACAAATCTGCCATGTTCCATCCTGCGCCCGTTCCGTGATACCGAATTTTTGCAGGGCTTCATAAACAGCAAATACCTGGGCCTTATAAAAACTGATAACACCAAAGCTCAGTTCGGAACCATCTTCAGAGCCAATCCATTTGTTCACGTGCTCTGCTATAACCTTGGCTTCAGATACTCTCTGCCTGCTTCGGCTGGGCAAGACAGCTTCCTTCCCCTGACTGTTAGGAACATCAATCCAGATAGCGGCTTTGTTTTCTATGCCCTGAAGGCGTTGCCCAAAGTGGCTCTCAGATAATGGAGACCGGTAACTCTCGTTATATTTCTGATAGAAATTATTGCTGGCAAAATCACCCAACAGCGGGTGTGTTCGGTACTGAGCATCCAGCGTCACAGTTCGTTTGATGTCGTCCTTCTCCTCCAGTTTTTTCAGGCGGTTGAACAGATACTCAAACATACTTTTCTTCACAAAATCGACATCAACCGGCGGACCGGATGAATCGTCACCTTCCAAGGCTCTGGCGACTTCCTCGTCAATCAAGTGAGGTAACTGCCTGTGGTCCCCGACAAGGATTATCCTTTTTTCCGCCTGAGACATCGGGATAAGCAGATCTCGCGGGCTGGTTCTCGCGGGCTGGTTCTCGCGGCCTCATCTATGATCACCGTATCGTACTTAACCATTTCCGTTCGCTGATTATATCGGACGTTTTTATTCTTTGAGCGGATGATGTCTTTCCCGACCGCCTGTTGAGTGGTTGCAGCATACACAAAGTTGTAATCCTCGATGGCTTCACGAACACCATCAGGATTGTCTTCAAGCTCATGTAAAAACTCAGCCAGGATTGCATCTCGCTTGTTGGTTGAATTGAGTTTTTTCTCCAGAAGCTGAGAGACCGTTGCCACCAATCTCAACACATCCTCTCTTGGTTTTTCTGTCCTGAAGTCGGGCGAAGGCAGATATTTATAGAGCAGCGACTCTTTCAATCCTCTCAACTCTGGAAGAAAACTCAGCGGCTTGCCGCTTCGCCAACGGGTAGCTTTTTCAAGAACGCTCAAATCTAAATTGGCTGATTCGTCTTCAATCTTATCAAGTAAATCGACAGCTCTTGCCGCACCATCGTCTTCAAAGGCAGCTTCACTGACACGCAGAGCGCGAACGAGCCTCAAGGTGGAAGGATCATTCGGCTTCAGCTCCGTCTGCAGGGAATTGATGATTTCTTCAGCCTCATTAGTGACCTCTTCAGAAATCACGTCTCTGGGCAGCCCCAGAATACGCTCCACCAAACGGACTGTGTTATTCTTCGAGGGACACAATGAATATGCGGCAAACAGCTCAGCCAGTCTTACCTGATCCTCTGTCTGAGCAATTTGAGGATTTTTGTATCGAATCTTCTCTGCGACATCTGAGCACCATTTGTTGATTTTTTCAGTAACGGCATCTTCCGTAAATTCCGAATCACCGGACCGCCTGCCGAACTTAACGGCAGGAAGAGAATTAACACTCAGCCTTGCAACGATATTCTCCACGGCATCATGCTGAAAACCGGAGATAAGTATTTGCCCTCTTATGGATTTGGTCTTGTCATATTCCTCATTGAGCCTTTCAAGAATTGCCGTAACTACCGTTGTTTTCCCTGTTCCCGGAGGCCCTTGAATAAGTGCAATATCCGGGGTGTTCAATGCGATGTCAATGGCCTCTATCTGTTTAGGAGTTGGATCATGCTTAAAAATTTTCTCTCTCACAAAGGGCGTCAAAGGCTTCAATTTGGTGACGCGCTGTATGTCCGGGAGTCTTCCTCCTTCTTCAATCAGCAGGCCGAGAAGTGGATTCGCACAGCGACCTTCCAGAATGGCAGAACGTGCTCTCATTCGTCTTTCAATCTGAATCTTATCGCCATTGATAGACAGAATTAAAAACATCTGACCAGATGGAATTGACGACAGATCCAATTCAATGCTGGTTTTTGAAATCTTAAGGATCGGAGCATAAATAGAAGCTGGCATTTCAGCATCGTTCTTTTTCTGAGCCTTTTGGGATGTAAATTTTTCTTCCAGAATTTTGCTGTAGGCTTCCCATGTAATTTCAGGATTTTTAAGATACAAAGGTTCTTCAGAGGTAATCTCTATCTCATCACCTTCAGTAAGTTGATCAGGAACAGATGAAACAAAGAATTTCAAGCCTTTTGCTGTCTTCTCTGTACTATGATAGTCTATTCTGCCAACAGCTTTGGCCCGGGCCAGTAGCATTTCACCTTCAATTGCACCGTATTCGTCCCATTGTTTCAAGTAACTCCCTGTTTCCCTGGTAAGTTGCCTCATCGTTCCAGCAGCTAAAGCGCGAATGCGACCTGTCTTGGTATAATCCAAAAACTGGACTGAACCTCTTGCCAAACGAAAAGCCCCTTCGCTTTTCTGGTTATCCTTAAAGATCGCTTTGGTTGCAAAGTAGATGTCCTTTGACTTGTCGATATTGCGCCTTTCAACCGGAATACGAACCCTCTCACCATAAATAGAGAATTCCCGGTACTTCTCCTGCACAACGGCTTGGGAGTGAGACGAGTCTTCATCCTCAGGACTATCCGCTTCAAAGTCAGCCTTGGCGGATGGCCCACTCATAAACAGAAAAAAATCTTCGCCACCAACGCTGATTTTGCATTTCTCATTTAGTACGCGACCCAGCCCTTCAGTTCCATTAAAGCGAATGCCATTTCTTTGAGCAGTTGACTCTATGTGTTCATCAATGCCGATCTCCACATCTCCAATTTCAACGATTTCACCATTGAAAAAGATGATTTTAACAAAAGCACTGCCGTCCTTAGCAACCTGTATTACCTCGGCAAGATGCGCACAGCCTCTTTTTAGATGGAAATTGAGGTGATTTGCGTGGGAAGCTTCTCGCAGTATTATGTGGCAGAGTGTGCCGCCAATTCTTAGTTTGTATGCCTGTCCACTATCATCTATGTCAATATACCCAATACCTTTTTGAAGAGAGTCGTCAGAAATTTGCGGTATTACCCATAAGTCAAAGGTGTTTTCAGCATTGATATCTTTCAGTCTCATTTATCACCTCCGCTGATCATGCATTTAACCAACCGAGGGCTATTCAAATGTGCGAAGATCCAAAACTGAATATCTGGCGTTGTCCAGTCTATTTTCATCTGTGAATAAAGCTTGTGAAAATCATTTTGTGTGTGGCTGTCAGCGGCAATGGATAAATCGGCTTTGCCATGCTCTGATTTTTTAATCAGAATGTCTTTGTCGGTTAAAGAAATGAGTATTTCTGAAGTATCTGAATCAAGCATTGTAAACTCATCTAAAACTCGCCTCGGTATCGTCAGTTCAGAGTCCTGACGGATCTCACGCACATATCGCCAGCATGGTGAGTTTAGAGGCTTGTCAGTTCCATTCCATCGATAAGACTCAAGAATAATCATTGGTGGTTTGAAATTTTCACAATATGGACAACATTCTTTATCAGCACTGGTATCTTTGTAATCGTAATAATAACTCATCTTGCAACCTGGACACTTGATTGTCATATCCGCTGCCTGAGCGAGAGCTTCAGGCCAATGATAGATTGTCGGCCGCAGGAAAGGGGACATCCTGCCCGGACCGAATGTACGCTCAAACAAAGTAGCCAGTTTCTCTGTAAGGAGAAGGGCTCTGGGCAGACCGCTGTCGGAAGAGTTTGAATCATCATCCTGGTCATCAACCCAAGGGAGTAATCCTGCATAAGCCTTATCTTGAATATCCCCGTCATCATTTTCTTCATCAGCCCAGTCGCCTTCATCTGTTCCATCCACCTTTTTCCCGACAAAAGGATGAATTAGAGAGAGCAGGTAGAACGCCACGACCGCGAACGCATGACAATCGGTTGAAGGTCTTCCACCGTCTTTGACCTGTACCAGCTCAGGGGCTCCGTATCTTGGTGTGTAAACAACACTTCCGACTGCGGTGGTTTCAAATCGAATATTGTCGGCATCAATCAGCCAGACTGATAAATCATCAAGCCCTTCTGAAATAAAGATATTGTTGGGAGAGATATCACCATAGACCATGCCATTACCGTGAAGGCGTGCCAACAATGACGCGCACTTGTAGAGCGCATGAAGCCTGCGTCTGAGCCCACCAGTTCTGTAATAATGGACAATTTTTTTAGCTTTGTCCTTCGGCATTCCAGAGAGCCATTCCGGGATATCGTTGGGGTCCATTTTTTCTGCGGATTTGCCATCGAGCCAGAAATGACTGAACGGAACCATTTCACTTAAAAGCTGCATCACATAACCGGCATTGTTTTGAATCAAAGCTGCCGGTACGGATATATTCAGGCTTTCTGGCAGAGGTAGGAGCCGGACACGCTTAAAGCGCTTTGAGTAACGTTTCACCGACTCCTCATCGGTGACCGGAATTCCACTTTCATCTGTAACAAGCTTGATCGCCAAATCAGGGGCTTTAGCACGGAAAACCGCCCCTTGGCCACCTTTACCGAGCAGCTTGTCCTGAATGTGTACATTCTGATATTCATCCACATACTTGTTGAATGATTTACTCATTGAGAGCCTCCTTTCTTAAACAGGCAGACAATCGTTTTGTCGTCGGAATGTCCCGGTACTGGCCATTCATTGAGCCATCGTTTAATATCCTTCCTTCTTTCTTTCTGCTTCAGATTTGTATAAGTAGAGTAGAGTTCCTGGGCAAAGTTTATCTGCTTTTCAGGTAACAGGTCATCGGATATACCATCCGTGCATAGCACAACTGCATTACATGTTGTGCTTTCAACCCTCGCAGTTTCCCAAAGTTCAGGCCTAAAATCCTTTTGGAGGCTGTTTGTATAGTTTGAGAAGGAATCCTGTTTGTTATCACTGAGGATAAGGTGGTTTCCGTCAGTTTCTCCAAGGGCGGCAATCATTCCATCACCGAGGCGGCCAAGAGTGATAACTCCCTCAATCTGAATTGCAAAAAGGCATGTGGCCGAACAATCTGATGAAGAATACGGAGCTATTTTCACAAGCCAGTTAGCATGAATGAGTCTCAGAATATCAACGATGTTGGCGTCAGGATTTTTCTGAAAAATCTTGGCAGCATCAAAAACTGCAAGACAGGCAGCTTTTGAACCGTGATCTGAATGTGCCTTACTACCCAAACCATCCGATACAACAACGATATTTCCCCATTTATACTGGCGTGCCATCCAGGAATCCTGATTGGGAATCCCGGCTTTAACATGTAGGGGGCCGATTATTGTTTCTCCAAAATAATCCCACTTTTTCTTTTCCGAAAAATTGTTAATAAAAAAACGGACAATATTCGCACAACTACGCATCCCAATCATCCTCTTGGTCTTCTGAATTGGTTGGTTCGGATTGCAGAATTTGGGTTGTGGAGACTGGTGTGGTCAACGGTTCATCAAAACCAAAGATTGTGCTGTCTATTGCTGAGGCTATATTCTCTGCGAGATAAACAGTATGGTTGGTGGAAATTTTTTTTAACTTCAATAAGTCAGCATCAGCTCCTACAGCGATAATTCTAATCAAGATATGCAAGCCCTTTTTCCACCGTATAAATCTATCAATGTCATCTTGATTAAAAAAACCGTCAGACAGAATGAGAATCCGCGCTCTCCCGGTATCATTCAGATGCTGGGAGAGAAAATCAGAGAGATCACATAGGTTAGAGGAGCCTTCAGCATTTAAGACAGGGATATCCCCGTCGCTTTGAATAGTGATCTCGGAAATATCCTGTGCCCACTGATAAAAACGGATGTCTAAATCCGCATACTTTTCCTGATCAATGCCCCGAAGTTGAGTCGCGTAACGACACAAATTCCGCTGGAGATGGATTTTCCCCATCTCATTCATACTGCCGGAAACATCAACAATAATATAGAGAAGTTCTTTCATAAATGCTCCCCTCTTGGTTGGATTATTTCTTCCAGCTGCCTGAACAGGTTCTTACCCGATACCAATTGGAGATTCCTTGAGTCAGCAATCTTTTTTCTTACGACTTTGCTTTTTGGTGGGAAGCATGAAGCCAAAATACCTCTACCTTCAATTCCGCCAAAATAACGGACAATATTCTGGAGCTTCATGACATGCTCGCTGTTCACATTGCCAGCTTTGCATTCGATGACATAGAGACGTCGTCCATCCGTGAAGGTAATATCAAGCTCCTGATAAGTATCCCCAAACAGGTTGCTCAGCTGTGCGCTCAAGCTTGATGAACGCTTGTCGGCATCGTCCTCTTTGAATGAGACTTCAAGACCGATGCGCATATCCTTGATCAAACCGGCATCAACAAAGGGCTGCAGTTTCATGAAGATGTATTCTTCAAACCATCTGCCAGAGAGATATTTGGCAAAATCCGGCCACTCCTTGAAATCAAAGTGGTTAGGGCCGATACTTATCTTCGCACTTTTATTCTTGGAAAGCTTTGCGTAGATGTCTCCATTATACAGTTCAAACGGCTGAAAGCTTTCGTTGTAACGGGACAGCTCTTTATAGAGACGTGAGATTTTAGAACGTGCCTGCCAGAGCTCATTGGTCAAATTTTTCCGGTCAGGCGATTCAATGCCTGGGATATCAGCCCAATGGCCAGCTTTCGAGATAAACAGATTATTGCCGTTGAGCTGGATAAAGGTGTCTACCGATGGAATCCGCTTTGTTTCAAAGCTCTTAAAGTCATTGAGATAAACCACCTGATTGTTACGGCTGTTGAAATAAAATGGCGTTGCATTCACCTTACGACAGGCGGCAAGAGCCCCTGCATACATCAACTTGGTTCCACCGGTTAAGTTGAAGCCGACCTTTGCATCGACAGGCATTTTCGAGATTATATCCAGAATTATGGAACGGACATTTTCAGGGTCATAGGGATCTATGGCGATTTCACCATATTCAGCTTCTCCAAGAAATTGCTTCATGACATCGGCAGGAAATTGTGCGGAATTCACAAAAATGTGCTTCCTGCTTGAAAACTGGATCACGCCAAGCAGGTTCGGCATTCGCTGTTCTCCGAACAGGTGAAAAATGGCATCATATTGTTCAGAATCCTCATCCGTTGTTCGAACCTGTCTTCCGTGCCATTCAAGCCATTCATTCGGCAGAACAATCTCTTCTGGGGGTTTTTGAGGTTGAGAAGATGCTATGAGGCGTATTTGCATATTAGGATGTCTCAAGGCAGCAAAAGCCCATACAAAAGCCATAACCGGAGTGCCCGGGCTTAGATAGAGCGTAACCAGTTTTTCACCTTCAGATGCGGCAACTTTGTTCAAGGATTGAATTGCAGCCTCATATATGCCTTCCGTGTCATTCAGGTGAGCCAAAACTACAGGATAAAAATGTACATCGACTTTTTTACCGGCCTCCCGAAGCAACTTTTCAAGCCATTGATTGAAATGTTGGTGTGCCCAGGGAGTATTTGCAACTAAATCAACAAACTGCCTTGTTTCATTCTGGCCAGAAGTTTCAAGCGTTGCAACTTCTTGCTGGAATTCGTCAGCTCTATTTTTGGTTTTATCTGGATGTGTAAAGCCAAGAAGAATAACATCTGTGTAATCTTCAGCCAGCAAAGCCCCCAGAACAGGGCCTGTTGTTTTTTCCAAATCCAAAGAGGCCTTCAAATCTGTTATCCCGTACCATGTCATTAAATATTTCTTCACTTCACAACTCCCTCATTTTTTAGGCACTAGCAGTTGAGCTATCTTTTCACCGGTACGAATGGCTGCACCTCTTTTGACACATATTTGGGAAACAAGTCCATCGTAAGGAGCTGATATTTTTTGTGTACACCCGTTTTCATCATCTATTTCAAGAAGAATGGAGTCCTTATGAACAATTTCTTCAGGACGACAGCAAATATTTTGAATGGAAGCCGAGGTAATATTTTGGGGTAAATTTACTCTTATTTTGGTAAAAACTTTTCTCCTTTCTTCAGTATTGAGTCTGTTAGCCAAGGATAAAATTTTATTATTATTTATGATTCTTCGTTCATAAAGCTTTAAAATAATTTCTCCAGTCATATTTTTGTGCTGGAGTGCCAGTTCAAACTCTTCTTTTGTAGTCTGATTCTCTGTCCAGGACCCTGGTTTACTAAAATCAAATGGCTTATAAGTCTCAACCACATGCTGCAAGGCTTCAATTGGACATTGAGGATTTTTTAACGCAGCTATGCGAACAGCGGAATCATTGTCATTTTTTACCAAATGTGTGAGGCTGTCAGGCGAAATAAATTCATTTCCTGCGGCATTTTCCCTTTCTGATGGGTCATGACTATTGCTTTTATTATTATTTTTGATATTTTCTTCAGAAAGGGAAGCCGCTTTAAGGCTAAATTCTTCAAACAGTTCCCGATAGGTCGTAATTTTTTTTTCAAGTACTTCGCTTATGGGAGTAATGAGGGCGATATGCTTTTCAAGAATCTCTTGAGAGAGACACGCATTTTTCTTGTTACTTCGGAACGACTCCTCCAAGGCATCATTAATCGCACATTCAATATCAGCGCCAGAAAAGCCGTCGGATATTTTAGCCAGCTTTTCAAATTCGAATGTTTCAGAAGATTTTTTTAATGGCTCTGTTTTGACCTTGAAAATCTGTTTACGCTCATGTTCCGTCGGTAAGTCAATATAAAATATTTCATCAAAACGGCCGCGTCTTAAAAGTTCGGGAGGAATAGTTGTAATATCGTTTGCCGTCGCCACAACAAATACAGCTCCAGGTTTTTCCTGCATCCAGGTCAGAAAGTAACCGAAAAGTCGAGTTGTAATCTCTGCACTTCCTCCAGAACCATTTACCCCGGCAAAGGCTTTCTCTAACTCATCAACCCACAAAACACAGGGACTCGCCTGTTCTGCAATCTTTAAAGCTGCTTTCATATTGGCTTCACTTTCACCCACAAATTTTCCCATCAAAGTCCCAATATCCAAACGAAAGAGAGGGACGTTGAATAAAGACGCAGCAGCTTTTGCACTCATTGATTTTCCACAGCCCGGCATGCCAGCTAAAAGAACTCCTTTTGGTGGAGAAATCCCACAGTCTTCTGCATTCGATAAATCATCAATGATATATTTCTTTTTGCGCAACCAGTTCTTGAGTTGCTCTAATCCACCAATTTCTTCAATACGAGTAGTGCTATCAATTAATTCCAACAAACCTGATCGCGCCAGAATTCTCTTCTTTAAAATTAGAGCATCATTTATTGCCTCATCCGGGAGACACGTCTTATACTTATTATCCAGCATTGCAAATATTCGGAACACCATGTCTCGTTCCATACCTGAGAATATAGATATGAGTGAGGTCTTTACTGCTGTGCTTACATTAATGGGACGTTCTTCAATTAGTGAATGCAAAATCGGTTCGATCTGCTTTGATGTGAGAGGAGCACAAGAAAAGGATACGAATAGGGGCATAATCTCAGGAAACACCATTTCTTCTTTTGCAATCAGAAAAATGACAGATTTGGTCGAAAAATATCGTTTAACTCTTTGTAATTCCTGTTGCAAACGTGCAACTGCTCTATAGTCATTTTTTAGTGCCGAATATGCATTTTGTATGACATAAATTTTATTGGTGGGATCGTCATCGGCGATGGCCTTAAGGTCTTCATAAAGAGAGACCTCATGGTCAGGCTTAAGTGTTCTCTTAGTCTCAAAATCTACCCATCCATACCCCCAATTCCACTCCTTAACCTTACACCCTAATTTATCGGCAATAATTTTGATTCCTTCATCCATTCTTGAAGAATCTTGCCCCTGAATATGAACCCCGGGAACGCCCGCACAAACAGTTTCAATAATTTTTTTTGTATCCATAGTTAAAATCCAAATATCGAAGCGATACCACTACACAATGAAGAAACTCCTTCACTAATAGTAGAGCCAACAGATTTAACAGTATCAACGACAGAGGAGATTATTTTCTTGCCACCTTCATATATTGCTTCTCCTACTGTACTTCCTCCTATTCCTCCAATTACTCCACCAGCCACTCCTCCAATTATTACTCCAACTGGCCCTAATGCAGCACCAGCAGCAGCCCCTACACTTGCTCCTTTTGAACCCCCAACGAGCCCTCCGACAAGACTGCATGTAGCATTTCCTGCCTGGTCAAGGGCTTCTACTCCGGTGAGTTCACCGGATGCGTACTTATAGAGGACTTTCGCATTTTCAATGCCAACACAGACCGCATTGGCGATTCTACCTGCCGGTGTGTTTTTCAGGGCTTTCCCCAACCATCCACTCTTTACTGCTACAGTCACTCCCCCTGTTGCAGCAACAGCAAGTCCAGAAGTTGCTGCCGACTTTAAGGAACTTTGTACAAATTCCTGTAAGTCTTCCTCGGCACTATTGTTTTCTTTCCCGGTAATAGAATTCCAGATCCGCCTTCCAAGAATACGTGCACCTTGAAATCCAACAGATAATACAGCGGCGGCACCAGCTTTTTGACTAACGTTTTTTGCAATATCTATTCTGTTCGTTTCATTCCAGTCATATTGCCTGGCTTCTCCTTTTTCTTGAGCTTTGCGCTGCCAATTTTTGACCTCTTCTTTTGAAAGAGGCTTGGACTCAATACCATCAATTTCAATTTTTTCTGTACTCCTTGGTATATCCTCTGACTGTCCTTCTGGAACCAATTTGCGCTGTCCCCGGTAATTACCTTTTTGAAACATCGTATCTGTCGACTCAGCATTGGCTCCATACTTGGATTGGTAACGGCGAACAATTTTTCTGTCTCCATCCCGAATGACAATGTCCACAGAATTTTTCCCATAGGGTTCTCCAGGCTTTGGTTGCAATACCTCTGCACGATACTTACTACCTTTTGCTGCTGCATCTATATTGAAGGTGTCAACATGGTGTTGCTCTGCGATAAAACCATCAAGATTTAATTGTTGATTTAATTGTCCATCATTTCGATACAACAAATCTATATTCGCTTTATTAGCGACATCGATGGTTGACTCAATTCCTTCAGCATAAGACCCTATATCTGTCACGCCATTGGCAGATGCCCCCTGCTCAATTTTTTCCGCGAGCCAATTATTGGTACTCAGGCCTTTCTGATGGTGCTTCGAAAGCTCCTCTTTTGCAGATTCAAAAAGTTCGACCTGTTCAACAACCTCACCAGCAGTTTGCTCCAGCTCATTTTTATTTCGCCAGATATCAGGATATTTGGCAAATTCCGTACAGAGCCATTCTTTATTTGATAAATCAGGTGATTTGTCTTTATAAGACCGAATAAATGAGCCTATAACACCACGAGTTTTCACAGCCCCATCAGGCGGGATCTTAATTTTTTCTTCTAATATATCTTTCTGAATTTCTTCATGATCTATGCCGCTTGCTATTAAAGAGGGCAGATCCAAATTTTTTTGTTCCGTTTTCATTAAAAGCTCTCCTACCAATAACCTTGTTCGTCATCTGTTACTGAAACCTGTTTTGATACAATACTCTCGTCCAACTCAACTGAGCCAGGAACCACATTTGGATTCTTGGACTGGGTACGCATGGTCACAGACATAGTCACACGCTGGAAAAACTCATGCAGCTGCCCGGCGTTTTTCGCATAGAAAAGCTCATGGGGAGTGCCTTCAATAAAACGCTTTAGAACCGTCTCATCCGCATCACGTCCAATAGCCATTGCCATGCGGTCACATTTGGACGAGCGTCCTTTGGAGATAAAGTCAGCCAGTGGTCTTTCCCAACTGTCATTAGGCTGTCCATCAGAAACAAGGACAATCGTCGGGCGGTAGGCACGGGACGGAGTTGTCTCCTTGTCTTCAATCATGGCTTTGGCCATTTCGAGGGCAGTTCCCATTGGGGTCATGCCCTTTGCCTGCAAACCTTGCCAGTGAACTCGTGAGGCTTTAGTAAAGGGGACATGCAGTTCAACCTGATTGCCGAAAGTGATGACGGAAACAAGTATCTCAGTCTCCATTTTTTCTTCCTGTACAAAGGTATCCAGCATATCCTCGACAGCCTTATTAAGGTTCTCGATTTTATCTCCTGACATACTGGAGCTAACATCCAGAAGCAGAACGATAGGAAGCGGTTTGGCGGCCGGGGTGGTAAATTTTTTAGGATCAAACATGAATTATCCTCCTGATTAATTGTTGGTTTCAATTTCATCAATTTTCTGGGAAAAACTCAGAAAAGTTTCTATTTCCGGTCATGATAAATTCCGTTATTTCTGGAGCAAAATCAGTTCATACTTCATCTACATAACAAGCAGCCATAACATCCATCTTGATTAATTAACATATTAAAACTAAACAACCACCGGCTTAAAGCCGGTGGGTTTAAACTCGCGGACTGAAAGTCCAGCAATACCGGCTATAGCCGGTTAAAAGGAGTCACTCGATATCAAAATGATCATTAGGATCTTTTTCAAAATGATGTTCAAGGTATTCCTTAATAATCTCTTTTGTCAGCTCACCAGAGGTTATGCAAAAGTACCCACGAGCCCAAAAGTGCTTACCCCAATACTTTTTTTTCAAATGCGGGAACTCCTCAAATATTTTTCGGGATACCCGGCCTTTTATGCGTCGCATTATGTCAGACGGGGAAATATTGGGCGGTGCCGACACCAGGATATGAACATGGTCCTTGCTGACAACGCCACGTATGATATGGATCTCGAACCGTTCACAAGTTTGGCGGACAAGTTCTCTGACCCGCAGAGCAACATCCCCTTTCAGCATATGATATCGATATTTGGTAAACCAAACGAAATGATACTCAATCTTAAATTTTGTATGACTGTTTTGCCGATAGCTCATTCAAAGAACTATAAAACAACTACTGGCAAAATGCTACCCGCCTAAAGGCGGGGCTTTTAACCTTTAACAGAAACAATAAATTATCTATTGACTAAACAATCATTCCTGTTGCCCATATATCTGAGTCAGTTTTGCAATTCTCTCCTGCAAGCGTTTACGCAGGTCATAAGGCTCCTTGACCTCAACCCATTCCCCAAAGCCGAGAATCCACTCTTCAAAGCCCCAGCCTGTTGCACATCGGTAACAGACTTCCAGAGAACCGTCCGGTTTTTTGGTAATGACCTGGGAGGGATGGTAGCTGAACTCCTGGAAGAGATAGGCGATTTGCGGGGCTGCTGTGAGGCGGACATCCACAGGTTCAGACACATAGCCTTGGAAACTTTGCATCAGTGTTTGTTCAATATCCTTTTCTGATATGACAGGAGCCTTGACCGATGGACGATGCCGGATATTGGAAAACCGATCCATTCTCCATGTGAGCATTTTCTGATCCACAAGACTTACAGCAAGCATGTAGGAACGTCCATTGGAAAACCATATTGCTAGGGGGGCAACCTCTATCTGCTTTTTTTCTCCGTTCCGATTTTCATAGTCTCCTGTTAATACATGTTTTTTTGCAATAGCTGTGGTAATTCGCTGCCATGTATTGTGATCTACTGTTTTACCAGTATATTTTCGATTCAAATTTAGAATTTTATTATGAAATACATGGGAATTGTCCTGGTCGTCTCGTAGTTGTCTGTTCAAACGAAGTTGCAGGGCAGCAAGGAAGCGGGAAATATATTTCCCCATGGCAAAAGAATCTCCCATTCCAGTATCCATGATTGCCTTGCAAAGGGATAATGAAAGGACATCCAGGGTTGAAGGAGTGGAAAATTCTGTAATTTTTTCCAGGTCCAAAAGGCACCATTTTGTGTACTTGAATTTTCCATGGGCAGAATCTTGTGCATCCTCATCAATTTTCTGTCCATTTTTATCCACTCGGCAAACGGGGAATCCGCATTTTTGGAGAGTTTTCAAATCTTCAATGGTGGTTTGCAACGAACATGGACTTAATGAAAAAGGATATGCTGAATGGATACGGCGGTGAATTTCTTCTGCACTCAATGCTTCCTTAGATTCTGCCAGCACAATCAGACTTTCCCAAGATCGCACCAGGCGTATTCCTTTTTGAGCAAATATGGCTGCTTTTTGACCAGGTTTTCGTTTCATGCATTTTCCCTTTTATGCTTCCATAAAATTTCCCATACAGGGCAGGATATTGTTCATTTTCCTACCCCCAGGGAATTTTTCATTTCAAGAAACCATAATAAATGGAGCATTTTTATATGTCAATTTCCCAATATGCACTTCCTTTATTGCTTGTTATTACCAAGCAATTTTTTAATAGAAAAATATGTAACTTTCCGATATCTTTAAATAATTAAGACAAAGACACCGGAATCCATTCCAGACCATCATTGGAAATCGCCAACAGATCATACTGCCAGGCCATGACAAGTCCCAACTCTGGAGAGAAGATTATCCTCGGTGGATCATAACTATCTAAATTATTGATGACATCAGGTGAGCAGGGAAGATCAGACGACTCTTTTCTCCACGAAAATCCGTCCTCAGAAAGATAGACATTCTCATCTGACCAGAAAATAAAAAACGAACCATTGAAAGATTCAAAGGCAAAACTCCCTGAATCATTGATGGCAAGGACCTTTGTCCATTCCCGACCATCGGAAGAGGCCATCAGAAAATTGTCAGAGCTGTCCCTGTCATGGGTAAAACCAATGAAAAATTTTCCATTTTTGATAAAGAAAGATGTTGCGTTATACTTGTTGTAATCATCATTGTACATGCTGATGGGGATCCAGTTTTTCAGATCCAGGGATGCAAACAAAACAAAGGCATCAAAATATGAGGTCTCATCGGAATCAAAAATTTTTCCAACCTTGGTGTAGGAATATTTTTTTTGGTATGTGGCAAATACATACCACTTGCCATTTTGAAAATAGATTGCCTTATAGGTAAGGGAAGAATCTCCAAATTCCTCCACCAGATTCAGGTTTTCCCAGGTCATTCCGTCCCTGGAATATGTGCCCTCATTTGTAAACCAGATGCCATTTACAATGGCATAGTTCTGCCTGCGGTCAATGTTTAATGCGCCAGGCTCAAAATTCCAAAAATCCTTTGTTTCAAGAATGTTTTTTGCGTCTTTCTTTGAGTCTTCCTGGCCAGCACCAAGGCCAGAACTCAATAGAAAAGACTGAAGCCATCCCCCGGATTCAATATGCACAATAAACCGGCCCTGAAATTCATAGATATTGTTAACGCTTTGCAACTCATCGAGCAAGACCCACCGGGGTTTGCCCAGATTTTTTGCATTCATGATTTTTGGCGGTGCATTGGTCTGGCGTTGCAGGTGTTCTTGTTCAACTTCGGCTTTCTGTTCTGCTTTTTCATGCTTTTCGTTTTGTTCAACCATTGGAGATCCTCTTTTTACAAGATAAAAAAATATTGGAAAATACATCCTGGAAGCAGGTTCAGGGTAACCGCATTTATAATTAAGCATTCAATACTTTGAGTAGATAGTCGTTGTCCCACCCTGATCGTAGTCGTTTCGCTTTAATACTTTTTTTCAATGAAGTCTCCTTTTTAATCATATTCAAAGCGATGTGGCGCAACACCGCAAAATTTTGAGAAGCATTTTTTCCCCTGATTCTGCTTTCGTCTTCACGAAATGTCATGTCCAATACCCAATGAAGCTTATTTTCTATTTGCCAGTGATTCCGAATGGCCGAACCTATTCCTATTTTTTCGGCATCGTTTTCAAGGCTGCTTATATAATAACTGCTTTCCTTCTGTGTCCTGTTTTCAAACTGTCTTTCACGTTCTACCATGCAGACA
>PDWI01002926.1_pt1 | contig 25024 bp, 22 predicted proteins | sample 1430891 | NCBI WGS metagenome assembly PDWI01 (sample SAMN01162508, study PRJNA174530) | Oral metagenome, whole genome shotgun sequencing project. | biome: Marine environment; feature: Marine mammal; material: Swab sample of the gingival sulcus; isolation source: swab sample of gingival sulcus...
AGCTATGAGCCCATAAAAGAAAAATGGAGCGGGTGATGAGAATCGAACTCACGCCATCAGCTTGGAAGGCTGAGGTTCTACCATTGAACTACACCCGCATAATTGGAGCGGAAGACGAGATTCGAACTCGCGACCCTCGCCTTGGCAAGGCGATGCTCTACCCCTGAGCCACTTCCGCATATGGTCGAGGGTGGTGGATTCGAACCACCGAAAGCTAAGCTAACGGATTTACAGTCCGCCCCCTTTGGCCACTCGGGAAACCCTCGTAATTTTTCTTTAATATACAGTCAGAACTGTTTTGGAGCTGGCGGAGGGAATCGAACCCCCAACCTGCTGATTACAAATCAGCTGCTCTACCGTTGAGCCACGCCAGCATAATAAATTATAACTTTACGCTTCTGACTTTACTAATTGTTTTATATAAAATGGCGACCTGGATCGGGCTCGAACCGACGACCTCCAGCGTGACAGGCTGGCATTCTAACCAACTGAACTACCAGGCCATTTCAAATTTATCTGGTGGGCGTAATAGGGCTCGAACCTATGACCCCCTGCTTGTAAGGCAGGTGCTCTCCCAGCTGAGCTATACGCCCAAATAAATATCTTTTTGAGTGGCACATTTATATATATTACACGAACTTGTTTTGTTTGTCAATATCTTTTTTAAAATAATTGTTTTATTTTATAATAAAATATTTTATAAAATATTGGCTCCAAGGGTGGGACTCGAACCCACAGCCTATCGGTTAACAGCCGAGTGCTCCACCATTGAGCTACCTTGGAACAACTCATCATCTTTTTAAGACGATATTTATCTTAACATATCACAACTACTATGTCAAACCTTTTTTGCACTTATTTTTATTTTTTCATTTACGTGTAAAAGTCAAGTGATTTTGCGTTAAAAATTCAATTTGTTTCTACCTTTTTTATGTTTTCTTCTATCAAAATAGCGCTTCCATTTGTCAAGTTTTCTATTATTTGTCTAATTTTCTCTTCTTTTTCTAAATCCACTGCGATTTCTACTGTTATTTCTGCACCATAATTTATATTTTCAATAGTAAATTCTTCCCTTGATGCAGTGTTTTCCAGCTTGCTTTGATAAGTATATCCCATTTTATAACTAAGGCATTTCATATTTTTAACAGAACATAATCCGGCTTCTTCTATACCTATTTTTGCACTACTGGTATATGCTCTAACTAAACCACCTGTTCCCAATTTGATTCCACCAAAATATCTCGTTACGACAACAGCAATATTTGTTATTTCTTCTTTTACTATCATTTGTAACATAGGTGCTCCTGATGTTCCTTGTGGCTCGCCATCGTCACTACACCACTGTATTTCATACTTTTCACCAATTACCATAGCAGGTACGTTATGTGTAGCATCTTTGTATTTTTTCTTAATACTAGCTATAAATTCATCAGCTTCTTCTTTAGTTTCAACCCTAGCTACATTAGTGATAAACCTTGATTTATCTATTACCTGCTCCACTTCAACACTATTTTTTATAGTTTTATACAAATACATATTCTTTCCACCTATTATATTGGCTTTCTTTCAATTCAACTTCCAACAAAGTTCCTTCTTCTAAATATTCTCTCATAGTAATATTCGAGTTGTCCGATAATTCAGCTACTATGTTGCCCTTATCATAAGGTATTAACAGCTTGCATTTTATCATTTTCCCAAAAATTTTCTTTTTTATCAAATCTACTAATAATTCAAAATCTTCTCCTGTCTTAGCTGATATTGATATGCCCTTTTCACCTATTAAAATTTCTTTTTCTTGGACTAAATCCTTTTTGTTATAGACATTTATAATTTCACTTGGAAAAGCACCTATATCCTTTAATACTTTCTTTGTCACTTCCATATAAAAAGGATAATTCTCATAAGACATATCCACTACTTGAATTATTAAATCTGCATTTTTAACTTCTTCTAAGGTGGATTTAAAGGCATTTATAAGTCCATGAGGCAACTTACTAACAAAACCTACTGTATCTATCAATATAAACTCTTTATTGTCCTCTAAAGTTATATTTCTTTGGGATGTGTCTAATGTTGCAAACAACATATTTTTTTCAAATACATTTTTTTCTTGTTTTTCTGTAATTTCTAAAAACCTATTCATAACAGCAGATTTACCTGCATTAGTATATCCTACCAATGCAACTATTGGTATTTCGTTTTTTTGTCTTTGTTTTCTCTGAGTATTCCTAACTTTTTTAATGCCCTCTAGCTCTTTTTTTATATCGTCTATTCTTTTTCTTATATGGCGTTTGTCCGTTTCTAATTTTTTCTCTCCAGGACCTCTTGTCCCTATTCCAGCACCTAATCTTGAAAGATTTTTACCAAATCCTAATAATCTAGGAATCCTATATTGTAACTGGGCTAATTCTATTTGTAATTTACCCTCTTTAGATAATGCTCTTTTCGAAAATATATCTAAAATCAAAATAGTTCTATCTATAACTTTTACATTTAATTCTTCTTCCAAATTTCTCAGCTGTATCCCTGATAATTCATCATTGAAAATAACTAAATCCGCTTCTAAACTTTCTATTGCAATCAATAATTCTTGAACTTTACCCTTCCCAATAAATGTTGCATTGTTAGGCTTTTCTAACTTTTGAACCATACTCCCTACAACATCTACATTGGAAGCAATAGCTAAATTTTCAAGCTCATCCATATAATAGTCAATACTATCTTTCAATTCCAATCCTACTATTATTGCCCTATATTTTTCATTTTCTATCACTTCATTATTTTCATTAAATCTAAGCATGTCTCCCCCAATAAACCTTTTAATTAACAATATAAAAACAAGTCGCTATCACAAATTTTATTTCTGTGAGAACAACTCGTATTTATTATCTCAATATTAAATTTATACAACATAAATTTTCTATTTTAAATTTCTCAATTTAGTATAAAACAAAGGATTTAAAACTTTTATATAAGTACCTTTCATACCTAGTGAACGAGATTCAATTATTCCAGCACTTTCCAGCTTTCTCAAAGCATTTACTATCACTGAACGAGTAATACCTGATCTATCTGCTACTTTACTTGCCACCAAAAGACCTTCTTCCCCATCTAGCTGTTCAAAAATTTGTCTAACTGCCTCTACTTCAGAATAAGATAGTGTTCCTATAGCCATATCTACTACAGAATTCATTCTATCTGTTTCTTCCTGCGCTAACGCTCTTCTTCTTTGAACTTCTAAGCCTACCAAAGTAGCACCGTATTCTCCTAAGACTAAATCTTCATCTGTAAATTCCGGAGAATATCTAGTACAAATCAATGTACCCAATCTAATACCACCACCTTGAATAGGTATTATAGTATGCAATTTTTCACTTGTATCTACGTCGTACTTGAAATATTCTAAAGCTTCATCTCCCTTTAAATTTGCTGCTGTAGTCTTCAACTTTAATAAGGCTTCGTTATACTCATTTGGGAATTTTTCTTTTCCTGTTTCTGGATCTAAAATGGCTGCGCTATCTGCCTTTATCTTATAATGTACAGCTATAATTTTCCCTTGTATATTTGCGATATAAACATTTGCGTCCATTATTTCACTTAAAATACTACAAAGCTCTTCAAAAGAAAATGAGCCTTTTGGACTTTCCTGTAACACCCAGTTTAGTTTTCTTATATTATTTAAAATGTCTTTTCCCATATTATAATCTCCTTTATCGAAAATGTGTCTTTTTATATTTTATAATATATTCTAAATTCTTTCAATAGTTTTTTGATTTTTCAAAAATTTCACAATTTTCTAAAGTTTTCGATTTGTTCATTATAATATATATTTATCTACGTCTTCTTCCTTGAATTTATCAGCAAATTTTTCTTTTACATACTCTTTGTCAATTACAATTTCTGTAATATTTTCATCAGGCAAATTAAAAGAAATTTCTTCTAACAATTGTTCTAAAACTGTATGCAATCTTCTTGCACCTATATTCTCCATATTTTCATTCATAAAGAATGATATTGTTGCGATTTCATCTATTGCATCATCTTTAAACTCAATTTTAACACCTTCAGTTTCAATCAACATTTTGTGTTGCTTTATAAGAGCATTTTCAGGAACTGTTAAAATTTTCACAAAGTCATCTCTTATTAAATTTTCCAACTTAACTCTAATTGGAAATCTTCCTTGTAATTCAGGTATTAAGTCTGTTGGTTTAGATGTATGAAAGGCACCGGCGCCTATAAACAGTATATGGTCCGTTTTAACTGCGCCATACTTTGTATTTACAACGCTACCCTCAACTATTGGTAAAATATCTCTCTGAACACCTTCACGGGATACCTCACCACTTCTATAAGTATTTCCATTTGCTATTTTATCTATTTCATCTATAAATATAATTCCATTTTGCTCAGCATTTTTTAAAGCATCATCTGTTACTTGATCCATATCTATTAGATTTTGTGCTTCTTGCTCTTTTAAAATCTTTCTTGCTTCTTTTACAGTTACTTTTTTCTTTTTCTTCTTCTCAGGCATCATATCCCCAAAAATACTTCCTATAGCAATGCTCATACCTTCATTGCCTATATCTAAATTATTTGTCTTAGGAACTTCCTTAACTTCTATTTGTATAATTTGTTCTTCCAACAATCCATCTTTTAATTGCTGTTTTATCTGTTCTCTAGCAAGTTCGATATTATCTTGTTCTTCTGAACTTTCTTTTTCCTCTACAGGTTCTTTAATGGGTTGATTTTGTCCACCCATTATAAAATCTAAAGGTGATTTCAAAGTTGATTTTACAGCACTACTTTTTTTTGCTGGCATTAAAGCCTCTATTATTTTCTTTTCAGCTAATTCTTCAGCAATAGCATATTTATCTTCTAATTTACTTTGTTTTGTAATCCTAATAGATGCTTCAACTAAATCTCTTACCATTGAATCCACATCACGACCAACATAACCTACTTCTGTAAATTTCGTAGCTTCTACCTTAACAAAAGGTGCGTCTACCAGTTTTGCTAATCTTCTAGCTATTTCTGTTTTACCACAGCCTGTAGGACCCATCATCAATATATTTTTAGGGCTTACTTCCTCTTTCATTCCTTCAGGGAGCAAACTTCTTCTATATCTATTTCTAAGGGCTATCGCCACTGATTTTTTTGCATTATCTTGACCTATTATATATTTATTCAATTCACGAACTGTATCTTTAGGTGTCATATTGTATAATTTCATATTTTTCCCCCTTCTTATAGCTTTTCTACAGAAATATTATCATTGGTATAAACACAGATAGAAGCTGCAATTTCCAATGATTTTCTAACAATTTCTTCTGAACTTAAATCTGTATTATGATATAATGCCTTTCCTGCAGAATAAGCATAATTTCCACCAGAACCTATGGCAATAAAATTATCATCTGGTTCGATTACCTCTCCATTACCTGAAATAACCAACATATCCTCTTTATCTGCAACAATCATAAGTGCTTCTAAATTTCTACTCACTTTATCTGCTCTCCATAATTGAGCTAATGCAACTGCTGCTTTTTTCAAATTACCTGAATGTTCTTCCAATTTTTTTTCAAATTTTTCAGTAAGAGAAAAAGCATCTGAAACAGAGCCAGCAAACCCTGTCAATACTGTATCTTTATATATTTTCCTAATTTTTTTCGCATGGGCTTTCATCACTGTAGCTTTTCCCATTGTAACTTGACCATCGCCACCTATACATATATCATCGCCTCTTTTTACTGCAATTATAGTAGTTGCATGAAATTCTATCATTTCTAAACCTCTTTTCATTTATCTTAAAATTATATAACTATTCTTTGTGACCACACTCTGGATTGGAACATTCCTTTGATGTATTTTTAGTTTTTTTCTCCAACATCATACTTCCACATTCTGTACATTTTTCTCCTGTAGGTTTGTACCAAAATACTTGAGTACAGTCTGGATATCCACTACAACCATAGAACAATTTGCCTTTTTTCCCTTTTCTAGCGATAATGTCTTTGTTGCAAGAAGGACATTTTACATTTATTTTTTTCACTATTGGTTTTGTATTTTTACATTCAGGATACCCTGTACAAGCTATGAAATCTCCAAATCTTCCAGATTTCAAAGCTAATGGTTTACCACATTTTTCACACATTTCTCCTGTTAGCTGGTCTTCTATTTTTACTGTTTCTATTTCTTTTTCTGCAACTTCCAATTCATCTTTAAAGATTTTATAAAAATCGGCAATAATTTTTTTCCAATGTTCTTTTTGCATTTCTACATCGTCTAAACGTTCTTCTAAATTTGCAGTAAAGCCTACATTTACAATTTCGCCAAAATATTGTGCCATTAGTTCTGTAACTAAAAATCCTAAATCTGTTGGTTTAAGTGTTTTCTTTTCTCTAACAGTGTATTTTCTATCCATCAAAGTTGCTATAATTGGTGCATAAGTACTTGGTCTTCCAATATTTTTATCTTCAAGTTCTTTTACCAATGTTGCCTCTGTATATCTTGAAGGCGGTTCTGTAAAATTCTGTTTACCTTCTAATTTTCTTTCAAATAAATTCTGTTTCATTTCCAATTCTGGTAACAGTTTATCCCCATCATTTTTTGAAATATCGCTATATACCTTTAAAAATCCTGAGAATTTTAATTTTGAACCAGTAGCCTTAAAAGTATAGTCCCCATTTTCTATATCTGCAGAAACAGAGTCGTACAAAGCAGAAGACATTTGACTTGCCACAAACCTCGACCAAATCAACTTGTATAAATTATACTGTTCTTTTGTCAAAGATTCTTTTATTTCATCTGGTACAAGCTCTACTCTACTAGGTCTAATAGCTTCATGGGCATCCTGTATATCCTTTTTTTTATTTGCATAAAAATTTTCTGAGTAATATTCACTGCCAAATCTACTGGTAATAAAGTCTTTTGCCTTTTCTTTTGCTTCTTTAGATATTCTAAATGAATCTGTTCTGATATATGTTACAAGCCCTACAGTTCCATGACCTTTTATTGAAACACCCTCGTATAATTGTTGTGCTATCATCATAGTTTTTTTAGTTGTATAACCTAATTTATTGGCTGAATCCTGTTGCAGGCTACTTGTTGTAAAAGGTCCATAAGGCTTTCTTTTTCTTTCTTTTTTATCTATTTTCGATACTGAGTATTCTCCTTTTGATAATTCTTCTAAAACTTTATCTGCTTGCTTTTTATCTGAAATTTTTATTTTTTTACCTTTATGCTCTGTAAGTTTTGCCAAAAAGTCGTTTTTACCTAATTTAACTTCTTTTTTTCCCTCTAGCTTTTTGCTCTTTAAATCTGTTGAAAAAATAGCATCTACATTCCAATATTCTTCTGGAACAAACTTTTTAATTTCTTCTTCTCTATCGCATATAATTTTTAAAGCTACAGATTGTACTCTACCTGCACTTAATCCTCTTCTAATCTTTCTCCAAAGAAGTGGACTTATTTGATACCCTACAAGTCTATCTAAAACACGTCTTGCTTGTTGAGCATCTACTAAGTTAAGTTCTATTTTCCTTGGTTTTTTTACAGCTTCTTTTATTGCAGTCTTTGTTATTTCATTAAACACAATACGACAGTCTTCTGTTTCATCTATATCAAGTAATTTAGCTATATGCCAAGAAATAGCTTCCCCTTCTCTATCCGGGTCAGTTGCCAGAAATATTTTAGAGGATTTCTTTGCTTCTTTTCTCAACTCTTTTATAACATCACCTTTACCTCTTATGTTTATATATTGAGGTTCAAAATTATCTTCTATATCTATCCCTAATTTACTTTTAGGTAAATCTCTAATATGTCCTACAGAAGCTACAACTTTATATGTACTTCCTAAAAATTTTCCTATTGTCTTTGCTTTTGATGGCGATTCAACTATTACAAGTTTTTTAGCATTTGCCATAAATATTCCTCCCAAAATTTTTCATTTAGATTGTGATTTTATTTATAAAAACTACATATAATATATATTATAGTAGAAAATATATAAATCATTCAATACAAAGTTGATTATATGCGTAAATCTAAAAATTTGCAATAAAAATTTTACCAGAGGCTGTCGTTATTAGACCTTTTATTTCCATAATCGTTATAATAGATTTTACCTCAGAGAGTTTATATTTTGTTTCTTTACACAAATAATCTACTGTAGTTTCTCCTGTCCTTCTTATTATTTGAATAAATTTCTCCTCGTCTTTGCCTAATCTTTCTTTGTTATTGATTTTATTATTTTCTTTAGTTTTATTTTTAACTCCTAAATATTCCAAAATATCTAAACTATTTATAAGGGGTACTGCACCATCCTGCAACAACTTATTTGTTCCCATTGAGTTTATATTTGTTATATTTCCCGGTACTGCAAATACTGTTCTACCTTGTTCACTACCACATTCTGCCGTAATTAAAGAACCACTTTGTACACCTGCTTCTACCACTATAACAGCTTTGCTTAATCCACTGATTATTCTATTTCTCATGGGAAATGTATATTTTCCTCCCATCATTCCTTCAGGATATTCTGAAATAATCAAATTCTCTTTAAGTATATCTTCTCTCAATTTTCTATTAGATGCTGGATAACATTTATCTATTCCTGTACCTAAAACTGCAATAGTTCTACCACCTACTTCCAAAGCTCTTCTATGAGATATAGAATCTATCCCTCTTGCCAAGCCACTCACTATAGTTAATCCATTTTTAGCAATATCTCCCACTATTCTTTCTGTAACATTTTTACCGTATTCTGTATTTTTTCTAGCTCCAACTACAGCAACACAATCTGTTTCTAGCAACTCTATATTTCCCATACAGTAAAGAATTTCAGGAGGGTTTTGTATGTTTTTCAAGAGAGAAGGATATAGTTCAGATTGCAAATCCAATTTCACTATTTCTTTATTCATTACCATTATTTAAAGTCCTTAATCTCCTTTCTAAATTCTTTTTCTATCCATAAATCTATATCCTATAGCCTCTGCAATATGATTTTTTCCAATATCTTCTGAACCGTCAATATCTGCTATCGTCCTAGCTATTTTTAAGATTTTATCATAAGCTCTCATACTCATACCTAAATTTTCAAAGGCACTCTTCAAAAGTAGCTTGCTTTCACTATCTATTTTGCAATATTTTTTTATCAGACTAGAGGACAATTCACTATTTAATTTTATATTTTCATTTTCATATCTTGTTTTCTGCTTATTTCTAGCTTTCATTATTATTTCCAACATTTCATTTGATCCTAAAGTTTCTGTATTGTTTTCTACTTCTGCAAACTCTGGCTGAAGAACGTTTATATGAATATCTATTCTGTCTAATATTGGTCCTGACATTTTAGCTTTATAACTACTTATCTGTTTTTCCGAACAGGTGCATATATGTTTATTGCTACCTAAGTATCCACAAGGACAAGGATTTGCAGCTACAACTAACGTTGTATTACATGGAAATTCTGCTGTTCCTGCTGCCCTTGACACATTTATTTTTTTGTCTTCTAAAGGTTGTCTTAAAGTTTCCAATGCACTCTTACTAAATTCAGGGAATTCATCTAAAAACAAAATTCCTCTATGGGCTTTACTTAATTCTCCAGGTTTTGGCTTAGTCCCTCCTCCTACTAGTGCAGTTGCAGATATTGTATGATGTGGTATTCGAAAGGGTCTTTCTTTTACAAGTCCACTTTTTGATGTAAATTCACCACAAACGCTATATATTTTAGTAATTTCCATACACTCGTTATAATCTAAAGGTGGCAAAACAGTAGGTATTCTTTTTGCAATCATAGTTTTTCCAGCTCCAGGTGTTCCCACCATAAACATTCCATGACCGCCACTACAAGATATTATCACTGCCCGTTTCACACTATCTTGTCCTTTTACCTGATTAAAATCTATTCCTTCATAAAACTTTAACTCTTTTTCCTCATTATAATTTCGACAACCTGCTTCTATAAATTCTTTTCCCTTCAAGTGATTTATAAGTTGCAACAAAGATTCTACAGGATATATTTCTAAATCTTTTACCAATAATGCTTCTTCCAAATTTTCCTTTGGGACAAAAAATTTCTTAATTCCTTTTTCTTTTAAACTTGCGACTATTGGCAATACGCCATCCACTGCCCCTACATTGCCATTTAAAGATAATTCTCCCACAAATGCGGTTTCATTCATATCTTTAAAAGGTTTAATCTCTCCTGATGAAATCAATATACCTATAGCTATTGGTAAATCAAAATGACTCCCATCTTTTTTCAAATTTGCTGGAGATAAATTTATAGTTATTCTATTCATAGGAAATTTCAATCCACTATTTACTATTGCTGATCTAACTCTATCCTTGGCTTCTTTTACCATAATATTAGGCAACCCTACAACTATAATATTAGGTAGTCCCGAATTTATATCTACTTCTACATAAACTATTTCTCCTTCTATTCCCCAAAGAGTGCCTGTTTTAACTACTGAAAGCATAATCCCTCCTATAATTCTCATAAAAACTTAATAAACTGCATTTTCTATGTGATTCATATAATATTTCCCACTATTTAATAGTATTTCTACAACATCAATTTGCTTATCTACATCTTGTATATTGTATTTGCGAGTGTAAAAATCAATTACTGAAAAAATATGTCTAACTTTTTCTTTATTCACTGCTTCTCTAGGCAATCCGTAGTTTAAATTTCTCCTAGTCTTGACTTCTATAAAAACGAGTTTATCCTCTGCACAAGCTATTAAATCGATTTCTCCACTTCTACATTTAAAATTTCTTTCTAATATTGTATATCCTTTACTTTCCAAATAAGATGCTGCAATTTCTTCTCCTTTTTTACCTAAAAGCATTTACAATCCCCCTTTTTTTGTTTTACATTTTATTATTTATTTTGCATTATTTTACATTATATGTTTTAGTTTAACACATAAAAAAAAGAAATACAACTTTTTTATTGCATTTCTTTAAACTCAATTTATTTCTTAGATAACTCTATTTTTTGTTGTGTTCCAAAAGCTTGGTAAGAATAATAATATCATTGAAAACAGTTCCAGTCTTCCTGCAAACATTAGAAAGGCTAATACAATTCTAAGAGGTCTTCCGTACACCGAAAAATCTCCTGTGCTGACAACACCCATTCCTAACCCGGTATTTGACAACATTGCCAATGAAGAAGAAAGCGTAGTTAGCAAGTCTAAATTTTCCAAAGATAATAAAAATGATCCAAATAACATAATTATAAAAAATAGAAGTATAAAAACTGTTGTATAAGACACTCTTTGAGCCGATATCACCTCTCCACCTACTTTTACTGCAACAACAGATCTAGGATGTAATCTCCTAGAAAACCCTCTTTTAACCAATTTCATCATAACTAGTATTCTTATTACCTTTATTGAACCAGAAGTGGAAAAAGAGCAACCACCAATAATCATTAAAACAGCTAGTACTGTAATTGTAATTGCTGGCCAACCATTTATATCTGTCACCCAAAATCCCGAAGTTGTTGATATGGATATAGTTTGGAAAATACCGTACTTAAAAGCATCGATCAAAGAATAACCACCTTTATAATGGAGTCCTAAAGCTACTGCAATACTACTAAAAGATAGTAGCAATAAAAAGAATTTCAACTCTGCATTTGAAATAATTGCTTTCCAATTTTTTTGAAAAACAAAGAAAAATATTATAAAATTCAAAGATGCAATTATAGAAAATACGCTAATAACTATTTGATAATACAGGCTTCCTTGCAATAAAGAACCGTATTTTGTCACTGATAATCCGCTTGTACTTATCCCCGATAAAGTGTTTATAATAGCTTCAAAGTTACCCATGGGTCCTAATGATAACATTAAAAATAAAATTATTGTAAAACCAATATAAAAGAAATAAAGTATTTTTGAAAAATTGGCAGCACTAGAAGTTAAGTTATTTAAAGAAGCTCCAGGAATTTCTGTCTTAGCCAAATTATGACCACCTATTCCTAACTTTGGAAGTATAGATAGTGCTAATATTATTATTCCCATTCCACCTAACCAGTTACAAATAGATCTCCACAGCATCAATTCTTTTGGCATTATATCCAAGTCTAAAACTGTTGCATTTGTTGTAGTAAAAGCAGAAGTTGATTCAAAAAAGCTATCTATAAAAGAATCAGAAAATCCAGTGTATAAATAGGGCATTGCGCCTACAAATGCAGTAAATAACCAACATAAGCTCACAATTAAAAAACCATCTCTCACATGTACATCGGCTTCATAACCTCTGCCCATAAAAATAAATAGTGCCGATAAAATTAAAGTTATACAAGTGGGTGTGAAAAATCCTGATGCTATTTCTAAATGGTTCCAAGAATAACTTAACATCAATGGAATAATCATTGATAGCCCAATTATAATACCTACTATACCTAAAATTCTAAAAATAATTTTAATATTAAAAACCATAGTTTACCTCGATATTTCTAACGCTCACTGCCCCAAAATTTAGGTGCAAACAGCATTATGAAAGTGTAAAGTTCCAAACGCCCTGAAATCATAAGAAAGCTCAAACACATTTTATAAAAGTCACCATATTCACTGAAATTCATTGATGGTCCCACAAGATTAAATCCAGGACCTATATTCCCTATACAAGTTAAAACTGAACTAAAGCAAGTCAAAAAATCAAAATCACTAAAACTTATTATAAAAGTTCCTATAGCAACAAGCATTGCATGAAGGAAAATAAAATTTGCTATAGAAGATACAGTATCTATGCTTAACTTCTTTCTATTTACTTTTATATCTATTATTGCATTTGGATGAATCTGTAGCTGAATACTCCTTTTAATCAGTCTAAGCAATACTAAAACTCTTATAACTTTCACTCCTCCACCTGTTGAAGAAGATGAACCTCCCACGAAAAACAATATAAATATAATCATTTTCGCAAAAGTAGTCCAAGTATCGTAATCAGCTGATGCAAATCCCGTTGTTGTCATAATAGATACAGTCTGAAATAAAGAAAATCTCAAACTTTCATCAGGATTTTCATATATATTTGTTAAAAGCAAGTTTAACGTTATAAGGGCTGTTGCTCCTACAATTATAAACAGATAAAACTTAAATTCATCATCTTTAAACATATTTCTAATGCCATTAGGTCTACTAATAGCATAATAGTACAAGTTAAAATTTACACCAGCCATAATCATAAACACTATTATGATTATTTCTACTGTATAACTTCCAAAATGAGCAATACTGTCATTATAAGTTGAGAATCCTCCTGTCCCCATAGTTGCAAAGGAATGAGTAGAAGCATCGAACCAATCCAAACCTGCAAACATCAAAAGAACAATCTCAATGACTGTCATTACACCATATATAATATATAAGTTTTTAGCTGTATCTGATATTTTAGGAGTTATCTTGTCCATAGTTGGTCCTGGTGCTTCTGCAGAAGCTATAATATTTGCGCCGACCCCCAATGATGGTAAAACTGCCACTGCAAATACCAGTATCCCCATTCCACCTAACCAATGGGTAAATGACCTCCAAAACAAAATACCCCTAGGCAATGATTCTATATCTGAAAGAATAGAGGCACCTGTTGTAGTAAGCCCTGATGCTGATTCAAAAAAAGCATCGTAAATATTAGGTATTGCTCCTGATATTACAAATGGCGTACCACCTATGAAGGATGCTAAAATCCACGAAAAAGATACTATTAATACTCCATCTCTTACAGTAAGTTTAGTTTTTTCAGGAACGATTTTCAAAGTCAAAATACTACCAATCAAAACAGTTGGTATTATACAATAAAGAAAATCTGTAGCTACCAACAATTCCCCATAGTAAATAGCAACTATAAAAGGAAATATCATAGCTGCACCCATCACTATTGATAATATGCCCATGGCTTTTAAGAAAACTTTAATGTTTAAATTCATCATTATCTCCCTTTAAAAAACCCAATTTTTTTGGGAGTAAGTAATTTTTCTAAATCTGGTATATCTGATAATAAACATAAAATCATAACTTTATCGCCTACATCTATTTTTGTTTCTCCATTTGGCACTATAACTTTTGTTCCTCTATGGATTCCAGCAATAATTAAACCATCTGGTAAATTTAGATTTTTTATAGGAACACCGATAAAGCTCATCTGCTTATTTGCTATAATTTCAATAATTTCAGCCTGACCTTGTATAAGCTGAGATGAGATTAAATTTTTCGAACCTTGTACATATCTTAAAATAGTTGCAGCTGTTATGTTTAAAGGGTTTAATACCATATCTACACCCATTCTCTCGATTAAACTTATGTAACTTGTACGACTTACTTTTGCAATTACATCTTCCACATTATTTTGTTTCGCAATCAAGGCTAATAACAAGTTGTCTTCATCGAATCCTGTTGCTGTTACCACTGCATCCATTCCTGTTAAATTTTCTTCTAGCAATAATTCTGTATCTGTTGCATCTCCGTGAAGAACCATTACTCCATCTAGCTTAGACGCTAAATAATGACATCTACCCTTATCTCGTTCTATAAGTTTTACATTTATACCAAAATCAGAAAGTTTTTTTGCAAGATAAAGTCCTGTTTTACCTCCACCTAGTATCATTACCTTCTGTAACTTAGTGTATTTACCTTTTTCATGAACGCTGTGAGATAATTTTTCAATAGGTTCTTTCTCTCCTACTATATAAACAACGTCATTTTTATTTATATTTGTATCACCATGAGGCACAATTACTTTTCCATTTCTGGAAATAGCAACAACTAACATATTAGGGAAAAAATCGCTAATTCTAGTCATAGATACACCTATTATCTCAGGCATTTTATTCACTTTAAACTCTAGTAGTGAAATTTTTCCACTAGAAAAAATTCCGTTGCTAAGAGTATATTTTTCTACTAAATATTTATATATCTCTACAGTGATACTCAAATCTGGATTAACTATGTGGTCTATTGCCATATTATCCTTAATAAAGTCTAGTTGGTTCATATGCTCCATATCTCTGATTCTGGCAATTACCCTTTTGCACCCTAATTTTTTAGCAAAAGAAGCAATGACTATATTCTGTTCATCACTATCTGTTGCAGCTAATAAAGTATCATACTCGTGTATCTCCATTTCCTCTAGGGTACTTATTTGTTTTGCATTTGCATTTATAGTCAGTATATCCATACTGTTGCTTACTTTTTCTATAACAGCTTCATCTTTATCTATAATAGTCACCGAATGATTTCCATTAAATAGTGCCTCTGCAATTTTTAATCCTAATTTTCCTCCACCAGCTATAGCTATTTTCATTTTTTAACCTCACAATTTTATTTCAATTCTTAAAAAATTAAATTTCCAACAACAAATATTGTACCACTTCTCAAAATTTTAGCAAGTAAGTATTTACAATATTATGTTAAATATACTAAAATAAAAGGTAAGGCAATAATTCTCTATTGAGAATTTATAAAAATATATTGAGATTTATACGAGAAAGAGGTTTTACATAATGAATATGAAATTGGTTGCTCTTGATTTAGATGGTACAACTTTAGATCCTAATCAAGAAATTACACCTGAGACAAAAAATATTTTAGAAAAATTATATAATCTAGGCATATACCCTGTTATAGCAACAGGTAGAGTCAAATCTGCCCTGCCAGAAAATATTCTTTCTATCAAGGGTATTAAATACGCTATAACGTCCAATGGTGCAATGATTACTGAATTAGAAACGAATTCTATATTGTATCAAAATTGTATCAATGCAAATATGATACCCAAAATTATAGATGAAATAAAATCAGAAGACATTATCCTTGAAATTTTTGCAAAAGGACAAGCTTTTATCGATGAAATCGCATATAACAAAATAGATTCATCTGGATTACCTGATTGGCATATAAACTATATAAAAAGAACGAGAAAGCCTGTGTCTAACGTATTTGACTTTATGATGGAAAATAAAGATTACATAGAAAATATCAATATAAATATAGTTGATGATGAAAGAAGAGCAATATTTAGAAAGAAAATGGAAAAAATCGATAATGTTACAATAACTAGTTCATCTATGAGAAATGTTGAAATTGGTGGTAATACAACTAGCAAAGCAGATGGTTTGAGGGTTCTTTGTAAAAAACTTAATATCTCACCTGAAGAAACTGTTGCAATCGGGGATAGTCAAAACGATATTCCCATGTTAAAATTTGCTGGCATCTCTGTTGCCATGGGGAATTCAGCTCAAAATGTAAAAGATTTATCCGATATTGTAACTGATACAAATGGTAATAACGGCGTTTCAAAAGCTTTAGAAGAATTATTAAAAAAGCAGGGTATTTAAACTCTGCTTTTACTTTCTTATTTTACAAAACCGACCCTTTGGTCAGTTTTTTATTTAGGCAACAGTTAATCTTTCTACTGTCCAACCCTTTTTAAAATACTCTGAATACAACTGTCTGCATTTTAAAAACTTATTAAATAGTTTCAAAGCAGAACATTCATTTTTATATACTTTCCAACAACCTATAGCTATGCAGTTTTTACCTTTATTTTCTATAAAAGCTTCCACATCGTCTATGGGATATCCTAAAAACACGCCAATTTCATGAGGGAAGCACTTAAAACAAACCATTCTAGCTGACAATTCCAAAAGTAAACTATCTATATCAGCATTAACAGAATACCCTCTGCACAAAAGAATTTTCTTAGCTCTCTCATCTTTCAAAAGTTCATTTAGAATCTTTTTTCTATATACAAATACCAAACACTTTTCTTCATTTTGTTTTAATATTTTTATAAAAATCCCTCTGCTATTCAGCTTTTGGTTCAAAAGATAAATTGCTTCTATAGGGTTATTTTTTTCTATATTGCCAAATTTCCATACAAACATAGATGCCGGTTTCAATCCTGCTAAAGTTGGTGCAGAATATTCTATCAATAACTTGTCTAGCACTTTATCTCCTTTCCATAAGCCATAAAAAAAATATAAAATTTCAATTTATATTATACAAATAAGCATATTAGTTATGCCTAACTATTTCATTTATAGGTTATCACTACCTAACCTATATGTCAATAGTAAAATAAATAAAAGACACCGTAAAACAAAATTTATTTATTTCACAATATCTTTTGTATTTAAAAATTACCTCCAAGTAAATTCCTATAATTTTCATAAAGTTTATCTTCGCAAACTTTAATATCTATATCCTTAGTTTCTGCAATATACTCTAGGCTTTCTTTCAATAAATATAAACTTTCATCTAAGGTAATGTCCTCAAAGCCATATTGAAATTGTAAATATCCATCTCCTATCCATTTTAAGCTCTCTGTTCCATCAGTTTCTAACAAAATTCTTTCTAAAGGAACTCTTTCTGCCACAACTTGCTCCACTGCATTTAACTCATAACTAGGATTTATGGAAAAGAAACAATCTTCTTTTATATACTCATCTAAATACTTATCATCCTCATACCAATGTATCAATTTTTTCATTTTAAAATTTTTAATTATTTCCAAAACTCTTTTTTCTGCCCCTGTTGTATGTATTGTTACAGGTTTCTTCAGACTTTCTGCAATTTCTAATTGTCTTACAAACACTCTTTCTTGGATATCTTTAGGTACTTTACACCATTTATTATCAAGTCCAATCTCTCCAATTACTTCTACTTCTTCATAAATTTCAATAAAATCATCTGGATTAAATATATCTGCATCCCAAGGATGAACACCAAAAGAAAGCTTCACCTTATTATTTTCAATCTCATCATTCAAAAAATTTTTATTTTGCAAATATTCTTCCACCGTAGTATTTGACACAATCCCTTGAAGTTTCTCTTCTACTAATAATTCTTTAAATTTACCAAGTTCATCTTGATTTATATGAGTATGACAATCTACTATCATCTACGCCTCTATCCTTTATTTTTTTACAATCTTATTTCACTACATATTATTTTGCAAAGTTTTATAAATTTCATCTTTAATATGAATATTTTCGGCTAATTGTATTCTACTTTTCATCGTATCCTTAATTTTTATTTCTTTTAGAATAATGCCACCATTTCCACCTAAAATAAATATTCTATCAGATAAGTAAATTGCCTCGTCTATATCGTGGGTAACTAAAATCATAGTTTTATTTATTTTTTGTTTTATCTCTAAAAGCCAATCCTGCATCTGTTGTCTTGTCATAACATCTAATGCCCCAAAAGGCTCATCTAAAAGCCATATATCCGTATTACACAAAGCAGTCCTTAAAAAAGCAACTCTCTGTTTCATTCCTCCTGAAAGATGTCTTGGAAATTTATTTTCATAACCTTTCAAACCAAATTCTTCTATAAGCTTTATTTTCCTTTCAACATTGAGCTTGTTATTACCTTTTGGTTTATGTATTTTATCCCAAAGGGAAATATTTTCTAAAACAGTTTTCCAAGGAAGCAGTAAATCATCTTGTGGCATATAGCTAAAACGTTCTGTAATACCTTTAACTTCACAGTCATCTACAAAAATTTTACCTGCTTTATTTTCTAAAATTCCAGCAATAATATTTAAAAGTGTAGATTTTCCGCATCCGGAATGTCCTAAAATAGTTATAAACTCTCCTTCTTCCACATCAAAATTTACATCTTTCAAAATTTGCTTTTCATCAAAACTAAAGCTTATATTTTCAACTTTTAACTTCATTATTTACTGCTCCTTATTTAGAAAACTATAATCTAATTTTCAATAAAACTTTAATTCAAAAATTCATTAGTAAAGCATTCGTCTGCTGGCACAATTCTATCTATAAGTTTGCTTTCCATCATAAATTCATTATAACCTTCCCACACTGATGCTTTCATTTCACCCCAATTTTCAGTATCTTCCATATATTTACTAGATAAATATTCTTGAGATTCTTTCAACATATCTAAATCTGCATCAGGTATAAATTTAGCGATTATTTCTGCCGATTCATCTGGATTTTGAACAGCATATTCATAACCTTTTTTTGTTGCTTTCAAAAATGCTCTAGTAACTTCCGGTTTATTTTCCAACGTGTCATTATTTGCAATTATAACAGGTGTGTAATAGTCTAATCTGCTATCAAGTTCTCTAAGTTCCATATAATTTAAGTCTAACCCTTGTCTTGTGGCAGAAATTCCATCCCAACCCCAAAACATCCATATAAAATCAACATTGTTTTCTAAAGTTGAATATCCTGCCATATCCATAGCTGTCATTTCTACCTTACTAAAATCTCCACCATCTTTTTCAACTAAAGCTTTTATTACAGCTTCTTCCGCAGGGGAACCCCAACCAGCATAAACTTTACCTTGAAAATCTTTTGGTGAATTTATATTTTTAGATTTCACAGAGCCAAAACCAGAAGTATTATGTTGGATAATAGTCGCTATTGCTTTAATTAGAAGTGGTTCTTCCGATGCCAAAGCATAAGTTACATCTTCCTGATAGCTAATCCCAAAATCTCCTTGACCTGTTGCAATCAAAGTGCTTGTAACTCCATCTGCTGGCTCTACAATATTTACATCAAGACCTGCTTCTTCAAAATATCCTTTTTCTTTTGCTACATAAAGACCTGTATGGTTTGTATTTGGCACATAGTCTAACACAACTGTTATAGGTATCAATTTTTCATTTTTAACTTCTGTTTTTTCAAAAATATCTTTAGTTATAAAGAAACAACCACTCATACTTGACATAATCAAAATAATTAACGACAAAAAACCTATTCTTCTAAAAATTTTCATATATCTTACTCCTTTAAAATAAATTTATACTTACTAATATTTTATAATTATTTTCTCAAACACTTTAACTATCATATTCATCAATAAACTAAGAATAATAATCATTACAACACAACCAAAAACTTTATCCAATAAATAAGCATTTTTTAATCGCAACAAATAATATCCAAGCCCTGATGATGAAGCCAGCCATTCGCCTACTATAGCACCTAAAACACTATATGTAGCTGCTATCTTCAATCCTGAAAAAAGTTCTGGTAAAGCATAGGGAATCTTAACTAAAGTATAAGTATTCCAGTAACTTCCTCCCATAAGCCTTATCAAATTCACCATATTTTCATCTACTCTAGCCATTCCATCTGTAAAATTTATAGCAACTGGGAAAAAACACATTAAAACTACTATCAAAATTTTAGGTGCTATCCCAAATCCCATATAAATTATCAAAATAGGTGCTAAAACAACTATCGGTATCGTCTGACTTACAACTAATATCGGATAAATTGCCATCTTTATTTTTTCATACCTGTCCATCAAAATAGCCACAAAAAATGATATTATAAGTGCAAAAATCATTCCAAGTACTGTTTCTTCCAATGTCACTATGCTATGAAAAATCATATTTTCCCTTTCAGCCCACAGAGAATATAAAATTTCAGTAGGCGCTGGCAAGACATAAAGGGGAATCTGATACAATTTGACTAGTATCTCCCAAAATACAAGTATGAATATCATCGTTGCCCATGGCAAAATCAGATTGTATTTTTTTTCTTTCTTTTCTTCCACAGCTCCTCCTTTCCTGTAAATTTGTAATAAAAAAACTGATCTATTAGGTTAAATCTAAAAAGCTATCCACTTTCATATATTAAACTAAATAGTCAGTCTTATTATTACTTTCACTATAAAATTTTATATAATTCTAGCTTCCTTATCGATGGCTTTAACCATATCAAGTTCAAAGGGTCAGTTTTCACTTTCTCAGCCTTAAAAGCTCCCCTAGCTTATTATTTATTCTAACAAAGAAGTTTTATTACAATTAAATTCTATATGTAACAATTACTTTTGTAAAGATTTTTTTGCAACTTCAACTACATTAGACATTAAAACTGTTGTTGTTACTCCGCCAACTCCATTTGGTACTGGGGTTATGCCTAAGACTTTAGATTCTACTTTATTAAAATCCACATCACCACATAAATTCCCCTCTTTATCAACATTTATACCAACATCTATTACCGTTTGATTCTCTTTAAAATAACTGTCATCTAAAAATTTAGCTTTTCCAAGAGCAACCACTACTATATCTGCCGATTTTGTAATTTCTCGTAAGTTTTCAGTTTTTGAATGACAAACTGTAGGCGTTCCATTTTCGTTTAGTATCAACATTGCCAAAGGCTTACCTACCACTAAACTTCTTCCAACAATAGCCACTTTCTTACCTTTTATCTTCACATTATAAAATTTTAAAATTTCTATGACAGCTTGTGCTGTACAAGGAGAAAAAACGTCTTTACTACCTAGGAAAACTCCTCCTAAAGAACTATCGCTTATACAATCCACATCCTTTGTAACTGGAATTAAATTTCTAGCTTTATCCTCATTTATTTTCTTTGGAAGTGGTCTAAACAACATAATTCCGTGAACAGTTTCATCATCTACATAGCTCTGAATCTCTTTAAGAACATTTTTTTCAGGTACATTATCATAAAAAACTGTTTTTACAACTTCTACACCCCATTTTTCGCCTTGTTTTTCTATAGTTTTTTCATATGATACATCGCTTGGATTTTCCCCAACTCTAACTATTGCTAAAGTTGGTTCTACACCTTTTTTCCTAAGTTTTTCAACATTTTTTACTATATTTTCACCTATTTTTTCAGAAACTTCTTTTCCTGTTAAAATTCTATTCATTAAAATAACCCTGTAATCCTTCCATTTTCATCTACATCTATATTTTCTGCTGCAGGTACTTTTGGCAATCCTGGCATAGTCATAATATCACCAGTCATAACTACTATAAATCCTGCTCCTGCTGAAACTTTAACATTTTTAACTGTTACCACAAAACCTCTAGGTGCACCTAATAATTCTGGATTATCGGAAAAGCTATATTGAGTTTTTGCGACACATATAGGAAGTTTATTGAAACCTAATTTTTTCAATTCCTCTATTTGCTTCATAGCTTGTGGCATTATATTTACACCATCAGCTCTGTATATTTTCTTTGCAACTGCTTCAATCTTTTCTTCGATAGATAATTCATCGTCATAACTAAATTCAAAGTTATTTTCTTGGTCACATAATTCCACAACTTTTTTTGCTAATTCAGTTCCTCCTGCGCCTCCTTTTGCCCAAACTTCACTTAAAGCAACATTTACGCCTAGTTCATTACACTTTTCTTCGATTAAATCCAATTCTTTTTTTGTATCTGTCGGAAAAGCATTTATCGCAACCACTACTGGTAATTTGTAAACTTTAGATATATTTTCTATATGTTGAAGTAGATTAGGCATACCTGCTTCTAAAGCTTGTAGATTTTCATTGTTCAAGTCTTCTTTTTTTACACCACCGTGATGTTTTAATGCTCTCACTGTTGCAACTACAACTACTGCATCTGGTTTCAAATCTGCTGTTCTACATTTTATATCTAAAAACTTCTCTGCACCTAAATCTGCACCAAAACCTGCTTCAGTTACTACATAATCTGCCAATTTAAGTGCCATTTTTGTCGCCATTATTGAATTGCACCCATGAGCTATATTTGCAAAAGGTCCACCATGGACAAAGGCTGGTGTATATTCTAAAGTTTGCACTAAATTCGGTTTAAGAGCATCTTTCAAAAGAGCTGTTATTGCACCTTGTGCTTTTAAATCTTTTGCTGTTACTGGTTTATCGTCGTAAGTATATCCTACTATTATATTTCCAATTCTTTTTTTCAAATCTTCAATATTTTTTGACATACAGACGATTGCCATTATTTCACTAGCTACAGTTATATCGAATCCATCTTCTCTAGGTGTTCCATTTACTTTTCCACCTAAGCCATCTACAACAAATCTAAGTTGCCTATCATTCATATCAACACATCTTTTCCAAGTTATCTTCTTAGAATCTATATTTAAAGAATTACCTTGTTGTATATGATTATCTAAAAGTGCTGCCAATAAATTATTTGCTGCTCCTATTGCATGCATATCTCCTGTAAAATGAAGATTTATATCTTCCATTGGTACAACTTGTGCATAGCCACCACCTGCTGCTCCACCTTTAACTCCGAAAACAGGACCTAACGATGGTTCTCTAAGTGTCACCATAACATTTTTACCTATTTTCTTTAGTCCATCTGACAAACCAACAGTTGTAGTTGTTTTACCTTCTCCTGCTGGTGTTGGAGATATAGCTGTCACCAATATCAACTTACCATTTTTTTCATCTTTTTTATCTTCCAATATCTTATAGTCTATTTTTGCTTTATTCTTCCCATAATTTTCAACATATTCTTCAGGTATACCTATTTTACTAGCTATTTGAGATATATTTTTCATTTCAAATTCTTGTGCTATTTCAATATCTGTTTTAAATTTCATAACTGCACCTGCCATTTCTAATATCTTTTTCTAAAATTTTAACGCTATATATTAAAACTACTTCAAAACATTTTTCAAAAAGGTTTTTCTATGAATTTCACAAATCCCTTCTTTATCAATTCCTTGATAATGCAATTTTGTACCATACCCTTTATTTTTCTCAAAACTATAAGCTGGGAAATTTTTTGATATTTCTACCATATATCTATCCCTTGAAACCTTTGCAAATATAGAAGCAGCCGCAATAGAAATACTTTTACTATCACCTTTTACAATCCCTTTTTGCTTTTTATTTACATCTTTAAGTTCCATTGCATCTATCAAAAGATAATCTATTTTAGGGAAACCTTTTTCCTGCAACATTTTATCGGCCTTTAAAATAGCCTCTTTCATAGCTATTTTTGTTGCCTCTAATATATTTATTTTATCTATTACATAATTATCTACCCAACCTACGCCATAAGCTAACGCATTATCTTTAATAAGTTCAAATAAATTTTCTCTTTTTTTCTCTGATATTTTTTTGGAATCATCTATACCTAAGATGTCAAAACCCTTTGGTAAAACTACACAAGCTGACACTACTGGCCCTGCCAAACAACCACGACCAACTTCGTCTACCCCTCCAATTATTTCAACTCCGCTATCATATAAACTTTTTTCTATCAAGCTCATATCTAGTAACTTCTGTTTTAAATAAATTTCTCTTTCTTCTTTTTTCAATATTTACACCTTTTCCAAAGTAATTTTTCCAATTATTCCAGCTCTAAATTCCTGAAGGACTGTTTTCCCTGTTCTCTCGTAATCTATTTTTTTACCTGGTAAAATAAATCCTCTTTTTCTTGCTATATTCTCCATAGTATCTAATGGCGTTTCTCCCAGTTCATCTAACTTATACCTTTCAATTAGTCCATCGCTATAATCTTCTCTCAATAATTCTATTAAGTCCAAAGCCAGTGATGCTATATCCATAGTTTCATCTTTTATAGAACCACAAAAAGCAAGCTTTAGCCCTACCTCTGGGTCCTCAAACTTATGCCATAAAATACCGGGCGTGTCTAACAACTGAATTCCATTTTTAAGAGTCAACCACTGTTTTCCTCTTGTTACACCAGGTTTATCCCCTATTCTCGTACTTTTTTTACCTACAAGTTTATTTATAAGGGATGATTTGCCTACATTTGGTATTCCAACAATCATAATTCTAAGAGGTTTTTTTATAGAAATACTATTTTTCTCCTCTGAATCTTCTCTATTATCTCTATATTCTTTATCTTTATTTTCTTTATAAGAAATAAGCATATCGTTTAATTGTTTAATGCCTATTCCTTTAGCAGAATTTAAAGTCACACTCATATTGCCTCTTTTTTCAAACTCATCTTCCCACCTTTTATTTTCCTTGGTATCAGATATATCCATTTTATTAAGTGCAATAATCCTAGGTTTGTTTGCAACTAATTTATCTATTATAGGATTTCTACTGGCCTCAGGAATTCTTGCATCTACAACTTCAATTACTAAATCTACTAATTTTAAATTTTGTCTAATTAGTTCCTCTGTTTTTTTCATATGTCCTGGAAACCAGTTTATATTTTCTGCCATAACTCTAATTCTCCTATATAATCTCAGCTTACATATTTTATATTATCAAATACTTATAATATAAATGTCTATAAAAAT
>PDWI01002927.1_pt1 | contig 25021 bp, 15 predicted proteins | sample 1430891 | NCBI WGS metagenome assembly PDWI01 (sample SAMN01162508, study PRJNA174530) | Oral metagenome, whole genome shotgun sequencing project. | biome: Marine environment; feature: Marine mammal; material: Swab sample of the gingival sulcus; isolation source: swab sample of gingival sulcus...
GTTGCTTCTAAGGATAAAAAAATATTTATGAATCAACTTAAAGAAGTTTATAAGGCTCCTACAGAAGAATCTGCTTTAATGAATCTTGATACCTTAGAAAAAAATTGGGGAAATAAATACTCTTTGGCTATTAGAACATGGAGAAAAAACTGGGATAACTTAGCTACATTTTTCAAGTATCCCCAAGAAATAAGAACTATTATTTACACAACAAATGCAGTTGAATCAGTGCATCGTCATTTGAAAAAAGAGAGCAAGCTAGAAAAAATATTAAAATTTCAACACTTTTCTATTTATTCCTTACAGAATTTTTTTTGCCCAATTTACCCTTTCAGTAACAACTATATATCAAAAGAAAACTACAAATATATGATAATAGCATATTGCATAATATTAGCCAAAGTTCAAATTTTACCCATTTTAACATTATAAAATGTGTCTCATATCACAATATATCTTAAAATGAGACACTTGTAATTGTCTCGTTATATGGTTGCAGCTGCAACTATGCAAATATTTCTTAATTAAATGTTCGTTTTTCGCTTGTAAACACAATTTTTTATTTTATCCTTTCTCGGATATTCATTTTAAGCTAAAAAATCAAAAATTGTTCCTATTATCCATCTTTGGTACAGTAATTGAGCAAATATAGTAACAAGGCAGAAATTAGAGGAACTGCCATTAAAATATTTAGACATAAATTCGATAGTAAAATTTATTTGGCTAAGAGGACCGGGAAATGCAAAATCAATTCAATTTAGCGTTAAAAAAGAATAATCTCTTTAAGGATACTAATATTTCGAGTATTTCTTTAGATGATTTAGATTTAAGAATCTTTTCTTTAGATGAAAGTGAAATACTTTTTAAAAATGATGATCCAACAACCTCCATTTTTCTGGTTTTAGAAGGTGAAATCAATCTATTAAAAAGACAAACTTTTTCTAAGACTACAACTACAATTTTTTATCCAAACGAATTCTTTGGTCAAGAAGAATTTTTTAAGAATATAAATAGAACTTCAACGGCTCTTGCAATTAAGGATACGAAACTTGCTGAAATAACAAAAGCAAACCTTGATACACTTTTAGTTAAATGTAACGGATTATTTAATAATTTAAAAGATTCGCTAGTTGATACTGATGAACAAATTGTTGAAAATCTGGAAATATTATTGAATGAGGCTAAAAATAATTTTAACAATGGCAAACAGAACGTTTCAATATTCAATTTAAATTCTCCAAACGAAAAAGATTCTGCCTCTATTCATCAGAATAGACAAAATGAAAAACTAATTGAAGAATTAAATGATAAAATTGCAAACTACAACAACTTAATACGTAAAAAAGAACTAAAAATAACATCTCTTTACGATAGATTAGAAGATTATCAAAATTCACATAAACAATTAACCAGCATGATGGATAACCAAAATGAACAATTATCTAGATTGCTCAGTTTAGAAAACAGTTATAAAGAACAAATAAAAACCCATACAGATAGAATAGCTATTCTTGAAGAAAAACTTGAAAATTCTAACAGAATAAATCCTCAGTTAGATGAAATAATAGCTACAAAAGATGATGAAATTAAAAAGTTAAGAGATGCTATTGAACAAAACACAATAGAGTATGAAAATATTAAGATTAAGAGCGATGATTTTAGAAGCAAGATAAAGACTTATGAAGAACAAATTTCAGATCTCAATTCAAAACTTGAAAATTCCGTTGATCGAACTGAAATTGAAAATTTCAAAAATCAAATAATTAAACTACAGCAAAAAGAAGAAGAATTCAGCTTAACAAAGAAAGATTTAGTAGAATTACAAGACGAAGCTTATAGATTAAAAAATAGAATAAAGGAACTTGAACAAAAAGAAAATGAATTAAATAAAGCTTTAGAAATTAATAAAGAATCTGAAGTTCAAATTGCTTTGTTAAAAGATAAACTCTCCGGACTTGAACAAAGAGAAGGTGAATTAAATAAAGTTTTGGAAACTAATAAAGAATCTGAAGTTCAAATTGCTTTATTAAAAGATAAACTCTCTGGACTTGAACAAAAAGAGAATGAATTAGCTAAGGTTTTAGAAGATAATAAAGAATCTGAAGCTCAAATTAGTGCTTTAAAAAAAGAACTCTTTGAACTTGAACAAAAATCCTTAATTTATTCGCAACAAATTGAACAAAATAATATTAAGAATGTGGAATTTTATAAAAAAACAAATGAATACGAAACTCAGATAAAAGAATTAAGAGAAAATAATTCAAATCAATTACTACAAATTGAAAAACTTGCTTATGTTAAAGAAAATCTTAAAACATTAGAAGCTGAAAAAAATGCGATTATTAATAACCTAAACAAAAAAATAAACGAACTAGAAGAAAAATATAATAGTTACAACGAAAATAACACAATTGCTCAAAATAAAATAAGCAGCCAGTCTGCCGAAATTCAAGAACTTAAAAAACAAAACGAAGAATTATCCGCTGCTGATAAATATAAAAATGATTTGATTGGAGACCAATCTTATAAAATTGCCAAACTTAAAGAAAAAGAAATAAAATTTAATGAATTAGAAGCAAAATATAACGATCTAGCTTCCTCTTTCGAAGGGAAAATCTCTGAAGAACGTTCAAAATTAGAAGAAATAGCAAAATTCACAAAATCATTAGAAAAAGAGAATTATGAATTACAAGCACAAATTGCAATTGAAAAAGATGAAATAGCAAAACTAAAAGGAATTGAAAATGAACTAAAAATTGCAGATGAGCATAAAAATGAAATTATTCAGGATCAAAAAAATCATATTGAAGAATTACATGCTAAAGGAAATTACCTAAAACAAGCTGATGAGAAAAAAAGAGGGGTTATTGAACGCCAAAATAATAGAATTGAAGAACTCGAAAATAAATTTAACGATAAAGAAAACCTTCTAAAAGACCTAAATTTTCAAGTTTCATCATATAAAGAAAGAGAAAATGAAAAAATTTCGGAATTAACGAAATTAAGATCGGAGTTAGAAATTGCAAAAAAAGGCGAAGAAAATAATAAAAAAGAATTAATAGAACTATCATCAAAAATTGAAAAATTAAACAGCCAAAACTCTGAATACAATTTTCAAATAAGCAATTTATCAAGCTCTATTAATAAAAAGAATGAAATAATCGAGAATCAATCCGAACATTTAAGAAATATTGAAGATGAAAGAAATAAACTAAAACAAATTGCTGAAGATAAAAATGAAATAATTATAAAGCAATCTCATAAAATTACAGAGTCGGAACATAAAGCAGAAGAATTAGAAAAAAAGATATCTGAATTAAACGAAATTAAGTTAGATCTTACAAATTCAAACAAGTTTTTAAATACCAAACTTGAAGAAGCGAAAAGTCAAAATTTTCCTCTTAAAAAAGAAATTGAAAACCATAAGCAGATTTTAGATGAAACAACTGAACTTTTAAGAGAACGCGAACAAACAATTGCTGTTTTCGAAAATAAAATTAGTGATCTTGAAATACTAAATAAAGATTTAGATTCTGAAATTAAAAAGAAAAATGACGAAATTGCTCAACATCAACAAATAGTAGCAAACTTTAACTCTCAACTAGAAGAAAAAAATAGCGAAATATCTTCTATTAAAGCATTGAATAAAAATCTTGAAGAAAAACACAGTGATTATATAAAACATAATTCTGAATTGCAAAGCAATTTACAAGATGTTGAATCCGTTAAAGAAGAGTTAGCTAAGAAACTTGAAAAATTAACATTAGAAAACCAAGAATATTTAGCAACTACAAAGGATCTTAAAGAAGAAAACAACGAAAAGAATAATAGAATTCAAGAATTAGAACACTCATTTGCTCAAATAAATGATAGTCTACAGGAAAAAGAACTAAAAATTGCAAACTTAAGATCATCAGAAAGCGATTTAATTAATGAAAATAACCAAATAAAAGAGCATTTAGAAGTTATTACTAAAGAAAATGAGAAACTAAAAACTGAGTTTTCGCAAATTACAGATATAAATAATTCTCTAACTTCAGAAATTGCAGGTTTAAAAGAAGATTTACTTGAAAGAACAAAATCAGAACAATTAGCTATTAATGCAAAACAAGAGCAAAGTGAAATAATTAGTAATTTAGAGTCAGAGTTAAACGATTACAACAATAAACTAAGCAAAATTACCGAAGAGAATAATCAAAAAGAATGTGAAATAGAACGGTTATCTAGCTCTTTATCCGATCTAAAAAATAAATATGAAGAAAAAGCAAATGAACTTGCTAATTTTTCTTCAGAATTAGAGGATAAAAATAATTATATCTCCGATCTCAACAATCAATTGAATGATAAATCTAATGAAATTTCACAGCTTTACAATAATTCGCAAAACACAGAAGAACAATTCAATAAATTTAGATTAAACATTTCCTCTTTAGAACAAACTGTTGCTCAAAAAGATGAAGAAATATCCGGGTTAAATACAACATTAGAAGATAAAGAAAATCATATCTCCGATCTCAATAATCAGTTAAATGATAAAGCTAATGAAATTTCTCAACTTTACAGTAATTCGCAAAACACAGAAGAGCAATTCAATAAATTTAGATTAAACATTAATTCTTTAGAACAAACTGTTGCCCAAAAAGATGAAGAAATATACGGCTTAAATACAACATTGAAATATGAAAAAAATCATATTTCCGATCTCAACAGTCAGTTAAATCAAGAACAAAACAACAATAATGATCTAAATAGTTCCATTTCTGAATTAAAAGAACATTTTAATTTAATTAGCACAGAATTAGCTGAAACAAGTGAAACTTTAGCAAAATCGCAACAACAAGAAAAAGACTTAAACAACCAACTGGTAGATTTAAGCAGCGAAATAAATCAATTAACTAATGAAAAAAATAAATTATCCGATTTATTAAATAATTACGAATATGAACAAAATCGTTTAGAAGATCATATTTCAACACTTCAACAAAATATTGTTGAAAAAGATAAAACAATAGAAAAAATTAATTCTCACACAAGAACTGAAAAATCAGAAATAGAAGAACGATTGCTAGAAAAAATACAGCTTTCTGAAGAATTACAAAAAAAAGTAATTATCCTAGAAGAAGAGCTGGAAACTGCCCAAAATGAATTTAATAAAACTACCATTAAGCAAGACAAAGAATTACAACATCTTTTAGATGAACTTAAAGCAAATAAAAATGTAATTGAAGAAAATAATAATCTACTTAGCAAAATCAGAAATTTTGAAGAACAAATAAGTAAATCCGAAATTGAAAAAATTAGTAGCGAAGAAAAAATTAATTCTCTTGAAAATGAATTAAGAGAAATAAAAGGAAACATAGAAAACGACAAAAATCTTGTTTCGCAAAAAGAAAATGAAATTATACAATTAAATAATAAGCTAAACGCAATTACTAATGAACGAGATGCTGCTCTAGAAAATCAGATATCATTATCAAACACTATCAAAACTCTAGAAACTAATTTAGAAGAAGCTACAAAAATAAAAAATAATCTTGAAACTGAAATTTCTGATAAAGACGAACTTGAAAAAACAGTTAGTACCTTACAAAACGAGGTAGAGCAATTAACGAACAAGCAAAACTCACTTTATTCCACTATTGAAGAAAAAGAAAATTCTATTTTTGAACTTATTCAAAAAATAGATATTTCAGAAAATAAGAATACCGAGACAATAAAAAATAACGATAATCTTATTGAAAGAAACGAGATATTACAAGTTGAATTAACAGAACTAAAAGAATTACAGAAAAAATATGAAGAAGATATAATCAAGAAAGATGAAGAAATAGATAATTTCCACTTACAAATTGAAAACCTAAAATCTAATAATGAACCTTCCAATTCTATTATTGCGGAATACGAAGAAAAAATAAAAAAACTTCAAGATGAAATTGAAAGTATTTCAGATTCTTCATTTGATTATAATTCAGTTATTGAAGAAAAGAATTCAATTATTGAAGAACAAGGAAAAAGATTAGCACAAATAAAACTAGAAAAAACTGATAAAGATATTGAGTTCAATAAATTAAAAGAAGAGATACAAAATTACCAAAATGAAATAGAAAAGCTTAACTCTTCAAAAAATAACTATTTAGTTGAAGCAAATCGTGGCTTAGAAGAAGCAGAAATGCTTGCAAAACAAGTTGAGGATACAAGAGAAAAATTAGCCGAAAAAACTATAATAGAAAATGAATTAACAGAAACGATAGAAAAACAACTAGAAAGGATCTCCAAATTAGAAACTGAATTAGAAGGACTAAAAAGCACAAATATTCTATTAAATTCTAAATCTGTAAATCTTGAAGAAGATGATAATATATTTGCTAATACAGAACAACATGCAGAAGACGATTTTTCGAACAAAGAAAATGAAGATCTAGATTCATCATTCTCACCTTTTGAAGAATTATCTGAAGAAGAAAACACAGAAGAACTAGATTTGTATAGTGAACCGGAAATTGATATACAATCTGAAAATATTACTGAAGAAAATCAAATAGAAAATGTTGTTGAAGAAGATAATACTGAAGATTTAAATATTAAAGATTTTTTCCCAGAACCGGAACTTAGTGACTTAACAGAAAGTAATCTTCCTCAATATAGTGAATTTGCTCACCTTCTTTATGGAACAGTAAGTGTTGTTTCTGTAAATGTTCCACGTGCTACAATGGATATTGCATCAAAGTTTAATCAATATATTAGTGCTCTAATAGATTCAGAAAATGTAAAAATTGTTATTGATCTTTCTGAAACAGAATTTGTTGATTCAACCGTACTTGGTGTTTTAGTTAGCTCACTTAAAAAAGCTATGAGTAAAGGCGGTGATGTACGAATTGTTTGGGGCGACAACACCGAATCTTCAATGTTTTATATAACCAGAATGGATAAAGTATTTAAATTATTCGATAATCTAGAAGAAGCTGTACAAAGTTATTCATAATAATAAATCATAAATTTCCTCCTTCTTAGTTATATGCCCTTTGAATTAACGCAGCAAAGGGCATTTTTTATAGATATATTTGTGATTAATATCAAAACAATGCTTCAATTCAAGATTTTTTAACTACTCTTTCTATATCCTGAGAAAAGTGTAACAAAACCTTACATTTTTATGTTTTTTTTATTGACTTCTTGTAATTTTTCCTAGTTATTTTATTTAATTTTTTAAAGTTTTCATCGATTGTATAAAACTAATACACAGAAATGTATTATTATGATAAATTAAATATCCTATAATAAAAAAAATATAAATGACTAAATTACTAGAAAAGCTACTAAATAACGTAAGCAATTTGGTTGAATCGGACATTACATGTCTAATTAAATTTGATCAAAACAAATTTAGTTTAGTAAAATACAGTTCAAGAAATAAGAATATTGATGACTTGAATTCTATTTTAGAAAAAACTATCAAATCTGATTTTAACAAATTTAATAATGAAATTTTATCTTTAAATAAATATTCAGATTCAATTTATGAAAGTTTTAATATAGGAAATTTTGTTTATTATCTTTATTCAATATCATCTAACAGTAAACACTTTGATAAAAAAAAGAAGCAAGTTCACTCCCAAATTTTAGATTCTTTTAAAGAATTAATATCCGAATTAGTAAAAAATAAAAATAATTCACTAGGAAATACTGATTCTTTCCAACTAATTACTGATGCTTCGGAGGAGTTAATTTTTATTTTAGATAAATCCGGTGCATTTACTTATATCAATAGTTTAGGAACTACACAACTAAAATATAGTAAAGAAGAAATTATAGGAAAACATTTTTTCCAAATAATAAAAGACCAATACAAGGGTACAGTAGGAACAGTATTCCAAAAATTACTTAAAGAAAAATCAAAAAATACTTTTGAAGCAGAATTAATTCCTAAAGTTGGAATTGAACAATTATATAAAATTAAACTTATTCCAATAATAGAAAATGACTGTTTAGAAAAACTATTTGGATTGGGAATAAATTTAAGTTTACAAAACATTGAGAAAAAACGCAGCGAAAAACTGCTTGCAAAGTTAACTGAAGCAAATAGACTAAACGCAATAGAACGTGATAGAGCAAAACAACAAATTAGTGTTTTAAGTGAACTAAATAATCTTAAAAATGATTTTATTTCAAATGTATCTCATGAACTCAGAACTCCTCTTGCATCAATAATAGGATTTTCAGAAACGATTATTGAAGATAAAAATTTAACAGTAGAAAGAGCAAAAGAGTTCAATGAAGTAATTCTTACAGAAAGTAAAAGGTTAGCACAACTAATAAACGATGTTCTCGATTTTTCAGAACTAGAAAACGAACAACAATCATTGCAAAAAACTTCTATTAATGTAATAGAGGTTATAAATAACTCTGTAAAAAAATATAAAAATAAATTTGCAGAAAAAAATATAACTTTAACTAGCAGTATTCCTGAAGCGGAAATTACAATTTTTGCCGATTACGATCGAATTTCCAAAGCCATTAATTATCTTCTGTCTAATGCTGTAAAATTCACTAAAAAAAATGGCTGTATAACTATTTTAGCTCAAGAGTTTTTAAAAGAAGTAGAAATTGTAATAAGTGATACCGGTGTTGGAATTCCTGAAGAAAAGCTTCCAATCCTGTTTGATAAATTCAACAAAGTAAAACAACCAGGTAATAATCTACCCGGAGCTGGTTTCGGATTAGTTACAGTTAAACAAATTATAGATTTACATAAAGGACTGATTAAGGTTAAAAGTGAGGTTAATAAAGGTACAAGTTTTATTATCCGACTTCCAAAATATAGTTTTAATTAATACTTGGGGTAAAAATTGGAAAAAACAATATTCATAGTAGATGACGAACCTGCTATTCTTAAACTTATTACACATTGGGTAAAAAATGAGTGGGAATATAATGTTCGTACTTTTACAAATGGTACAGAATTATTAGAAAACATCTATGAAAATCCTGACCTAATTTTACTTGATATTATGCTGCCCGATATTAGTGGTACAGACCTTCTGAAAAGAATAAAAAGAATGAACAAGCATCTACCAATAATTATGTTATCTGCACAAGGGAATATTGATGTTGCTCTTGAATGTATAAGAGAAGGTGCATTTGATTATTTCCCAAAACCTGTTGATAAAAATAGATTAAAACCAGCAATCCAAAATGCAATTAAAAATTATGATTTACAACGCCGAGTAGATGAACTAAATACTGATCTACAACATGAATATAGCTTTGATAGTATTGTTTCGGCTGATAAAAAAATGCAAGATGTATTCAAAATGGTTACCAAGGTTCTTAATAATGATATTACTGTTTTAATCAATGGAGAAAGTGGAACAGGTAAAGAATTAATTGCAAGGGCAATACATTATAATGGTACAAGAAAAAATGAAGCATTTGTGGTTGTAAACTCTGCTTCAATACCAAGAGAATTATTAGAAAGTGAATTATTTGGGCACGAAAGAGGTGCTTTTACCGGAGCTCATCAAAGAAAAATTGGAAAATTTGAATTAGCAAATGGTGGTACAATATTTTTAGATGAAATTGGTGATATGGAAATGTCACTTCAAGCAAAAATTTTAAGAGTTATTCAACAAAAAGAATTTGAGAGAGTTGGTGGTAACGAAACTATTAAAGCTGATGTTAGAATTATTTCTGCTACAAATGTTAATCTTAAAGAAGCAGTAGCAAACAGAGAGTTTAGAGAAGATTTATATTATAGATTAAGTTCATTCCCAATTCAAATACCATCATTAAGAGAAAGACGTGGAGATATAATTATTTTAATAAATCATTTTCTTCAAGAATTCAATAAGAAAATGAATAAAGAAATAAATCATGTTTCTAAAGCTGCCATGAAATTATTGTATGATTATGATTGGCCAGGAAATGTAAGAGAATTAGAAAATACAATTGAAAGATGCATGATTCTTGCGGAAGATGAAAAAGTTGATATTGAAGTGTTGCCTCCTCAAATTCTAGCTAGTGATGGAAATACAAGTTTAGAAACTATAAGACCATTATTTACTGAAGACGCTCCAATTATTCCATTTGAGAAATTAAAAGCAGAAGCAATTCGTCATGCTTTAAAAGTAACTAACGGAAATATTGTTGATGCATCTAAAAAATTAAATGTTGGTAGAGCTACACTTTATAGATTAATGGAAAAATACGATATTAAAACTAAAAGAAATTAATTCTATTATTTAACAAAAAGGTAAATTTTGAATTCTTCTAAAGATCAAAATTCAAATTATAAAATTCTTCTTGTTGAAGATGAAGAATCAGTAGCTAAATTACTGCTTTACAATTTAAAGAAAGCAGGATACCAGTATGAATGGGCAGAAAACGGTTTAGAAGGCTACATGATTGCAAAAGCATTTAAACCGGATCTTATTGTTAGTGATATTATGATGCCGGAAGTAGATGGTTATTCCTTTAGGAAACAATTGCTCAAAGATCCTAATCTTAAATTTATTCCTTTCGTATTTCTTACTGCAAAAGGTGATGAAGATGACATACTTAATGGTTACGACCTAAATATAGAAGACTATATAATAAAAACTTCAGGTACAAAAGTTATCTTAGCAAAAATTGCTTCAATTATAAAATCCTCGCAAAAAGGTAGAGAAAGAGCTGTTGAAGAAGTAAGCAAAGCAGCAAACTCTATGGGTGCAAAAGTAGTTCCGGATAAGATGCCCGAATTTGAAGGATTTACAGTTAAGCATTGGCATGTTCCTTTCCAAAATATTCCGGGAGGAGATTTTATCGATTACTTTAAAGTTGATGAAGATAATCTTGTTGTAGTACTTGGTGATATTATGGGTAAAAAATGGGGAGCTTGGTATTTTGCCGTTGCTTATGCCGGTTATGTAAGAAGTGCAATAAGAATTATTTTAGATTCCGTAAATGAGCTTTCACCATCTACAATATTAGATAAAGTTAACAATGCAATTTATAAAGACGAAAGAATCTCAGATATCTTCATTACACTTTCAATTGTTTGTGTTAATAAAAGTACAAGTACTATTAAATATTCTGGAGCAGGCGATTTGCCAATAATCCATAAATCAGATACTACAAAAAGTATAAAGTCAAATGGAATTCTTCTTGGGTTTAAGGAAGAAGGAAATTATGAGAATTGCGAATTTAAACTTAATGCAGGAGAATCAATTTATTTAATAACAGATGGAATTCCTGAAACAAGAAAAACCGATGGTGATTTTTATGGTGAAGAAAGACTTAAAGAAATAATTTCTAATATCAAACCAACAGAAGATCCGCTTAGTAAAATAGTTAATGACTTTGAAGAAAGTACAAATAAAATATTTGAAGATGATATAAGTATTATTGCTGTAAAAGCTGAATAACATTATCTCTAAATACATCTTTACAGAGAATTAATAAAATTTTATTTCATAAATATCATCTTCTTAGTTTGAAAATTATTACCAATTTGTAATCTATAAAAATATGGACCACTAGCTATCTTTGAATTGAGGTAGCTAGTGTTAAATATAACCTCATATTCACCAGGTGGTTGAAATTCATTTACTAAAGTTTGTACTTTTCTTCCCAAAATATCAAAAACAATTAACGAAACTTTTTTACTTGAACCAATATTTGAGGTTATATTGGAAATTGAATACTTTATTGTTGTACTTGGGTTAAAAGGATTAGGGTAATTTTGATAAAGTACAAATTCAGTTGGCAAATGCTCATCTTTAACATCAGTAATATTTCCACTATGAATAAATCTAAAAGCATCGACAATTACCATACCTGTTGAATTGCTTTTTAACTTAACACTAATCAAACCTTTTTCTTTAAGTGTAATAGAAGTTAAATAATTCCACTGACCACCATTTGCTCTTTGAGTTTTTACCACTTTATAAGAACTATCAGAAGTAATAATTTCAAATTCAGTTTCATACGAATTTGCTTCATTTGTTACCCACCAAGCCGAAACATCATATATTCCACTTGGTAATTCTTCCGATTCAAAAATAGCTTGGGAATTTTTATCTGGTGCTAGAACATCAAAATCTTCACCAAAATATTCAGTTGTTACATCATAAGTAGCGTGAGGATCACCTTCAAATTGTGCAATTTTATTATCCATTATATAATGATATGGATGTGAAATTTCTAGATATTCTGCTATTGCGTAAACAGTTCTTCTGCCAATTTCTCCTAAATTTTCAGTTGTTACTTCTATATATGGTTCGGAATTATTCCTAAAATAATTATTATATGGTGTTTCATAAGTAAGTGCCATTACTTGATCTCCGTAATTATTCCATAACCACCCTTCCGGGAAGTACGATCTTAAATTCGATTCACCTATATCTTCTTTAAGGAAATAATTATTATCTGAAATATTTAGATTGCTAAATTGGAGCTCTTTAGTATAAAAGTATTGTGATGTTGAATTTGCAGTATGAACCCAGAATAAACAATGTGAAGATGCTTGAGAATGCAAATTTAAGAAAACTGAAACGGGTTTTTCATCACATAATTCTTTTAATCTTGCTCTTAAAATTTGAACTTCTTGGCTGGACTTATTTCCTTTATCCCACTCTCTTTCAAGATCAATATAATTTGGATTGGTTCTGGAATTTCCAAAATAAACGCCATCTGGATTAACAAAAGGGATTAAATGAAATTCAAGTTTGGTTAAGTAATAGTCTATTACTTCATTATTGCTTAATAGCTCATTAACAATTCCATCAAAATGATATGAACATGGAGTTTCTCCCGGATGTGTTCTTGCATGAATCCAAATTGTTTGCTTTGCTTCACTAGGCACCGTTGTATCTGTAATAATCATTTCTTGTATTGGAAAAAGGTTAGGACTAAATCCTAAAGTATCTAGCTTTAAGAATTGATTTTTTTTCCAAGAAATCAACTTTTTTTGTAACATCGAATAAGTATATGGTGTGAAATAAGATACATAAACAGTATCTTCTTCAAATACTTTTTGAAATGTTCCTAACTTTGGACTTTCATCTTCACTAAATCTTAAATAATCTTTATTATTATATGAATACATTGCTCTTGTAAAATCATGTGGAGCAGTTGTAATATTTACTTTAATAAATTTATCTTTAACACCACTTATTCTAAAATAAAACCAACGCCCTTGTATATCTTCATTAGTTTCAACATTAAATTCAACTGAATCACTTGTAGTTACACTTTTCAAATTTCCACTTTCAAAATCTGCATCAAACTTTATTTGTGCTAAAAATGTTTGAAAAGACAGAAAAAAGAGAATAAAGATTATTTTTTTCATAAGATCATTAGGTTATTTACTTAATATTATTGATTTAAAATAATATACTATTACTTTAATCAACAATCAATTTAGGTAGTATCTCTCAAAATGATATAAAAAAATGTAGCATTTTGCGATTTTGCTTGTGCCAAATCACATACATTGTTTTTCATTTTATCCTTATTTGCGTCAAAACTTAAGGAAAATTAAATGGAAAGCACAACTACAACAAAAGATCATTCTAATCCAATTATTGAACAATCAATTGGAAGAGAGCCTTTGAAAGAAAATATCAAAACTTATTTATTAGATCCACTTTCAAATGGTTTAACTGGATTTGCAGCATTTTTTACACTTATTCTATTAACTAAAACTTTCGGTTATTTTCTAGGTTCATATGAATCATTTAACTTAAGTTTAAATGATGTGATTTATGCATTAACCGGTTTTGTATTAGGTGCAGGAAGTAAATTTTTTGAATTCTTCGGAAAAGAATAATTAAGATTTTAATTTTTCCGTTCTATCTGCAATTTGCATTTTTTCAATTAACTCATGTAAATTACCTTCCATAATTCCGGAAAGATCGTACAAAGTTAATCCTATTCTATGGTCTGTAACTCTATTTTGCGGATAGTTATATGTTCTAATTTTATCACTTCTATCACCACTTTTCACTACAGATTTTCTAGTTTGAGAAATCTCTGAAGTCATTTCTTGAAGTTTTTTGTCATATAGTCTCGTTTTCAAAATTTTTAATGCTTTTTGTCTGTTTTTTATTTGAGACCTTTCATCTTGGCATTGTACAACAATACCGGTAGGCAAATGTGTCATTCTAATAGCAGAATCTGTTTTATTTACATGCTGACCTCCAGCTCCACTAGCTCTATAAGTATCAACTCTAACATCATTCATATCTAAATCAACTTCAACATCTTCCGCTTCTGGCATAACTACAACTGATGCCGCCGAAGTATGAACTCTACCACTTGCTTCTGTTGCAGGAACTCTTTGAACTCTATGAACTCCACTCTCAAATTTTAGATCACCGTAAATATCTGTGCCTGCAAGACCGAAAACAACTTCTTTAAGTCCTCCCATTGTTGAATCGTTTATATCCATTATTTCTTGCTTCCAGCCTTTTAATTCAGCAAAACGAGAGTACATTCTAAATAAATCATTTGCAAAAATTCCGGCTTCGTCTCCACCGGTTCCAGCTCTAATTTCAACAATTACGTTTTTGGTATCATCAGGGTCTTTAGGAATTAATAAAACTTTAATTTTTTCTTCCATTTCAGTTTTTGAGCTTTCAAGTTCCTCAAGCTCCATTTTTGCTAATTCAACTAATTCAGGTTCATCAGAATTTTCTATAAGATCCTTATTCCCTTTAATATTGTTAAGTAATTTATCATATTTAACATAAGCATCTACAACATCGGCTAATTCACTTCTTTTCTTGCTGAGTTCAATAATCTTATTTTGATCAACAACAACATCAGGATTGGATAATTCTTTTTCTATTGCGTCAAATTTTGTTTTAATATCTTTTAATTTTTCTAAATAATCCATGCTAAACCTTATTAATTGAAGATGAAATATAGTAAAGTAGACATTGAAAAACTATTTTTCTATTTAGGTAATCTTTCTTAATAATTGTAAATATTCCAATTGAATCTGTAAAGACGGAATATCTTCTACATTTTGAAATGAATTATCAACGTTCATATAATTCAGCAGTGTTTTTACAGCAGAAAACATATTTTCATTTGGGAAATTTTTGTCTTTTAAATAATGTATAAGTTTAAGAGTTCTAAAACCATCCATCCAATTTAGTTTTTGTCTTTTAATTTGTTCGTCCGATTTTGAGTTTTCTATAATATTTCCCCAATTTTCTTCAAAGTTTTGTTCTATTAAAAAATTAAACAAATGGGAATTAATAATTTTCGCTTTTTGTAAAATTTCATTTGTCCAATTTTTACTTTGCTCCTCAAATTTAAGATTGTTGTTAAAATCTAATTTTTGAGGTTCAAATATTTCTAACCATTTTTTTAATATTTCAAAACTCTTGGGTGAATAAAGTAAATACTCATTAGTATTATTTTCTAAAAATCGCTTAATTCTAGGTCCGGTACCAAAGGGAACCCTTTCAGAAATTCGAGCAGAAGGGAAAACAGTTGCTTCACTTATTTTTTCTATGTCGGTAATTTTTGCAAGTTTTTCTAAAAAATAGAAATCTTCCCCAGCTTTTTTTTTACTCATTCCTCCAACTTTAATATAGCTTTCAACATCGCAGATAATTGTAGAACCAATAGAATGATGAGCAAATTTTGATTTTGCAAATTGCAATCCCAAAACATAATACCTTAAAAAGATTTCATAATTTATTATTGCAGCTTTTTGTTTTATATCTTTCGGAAGAATATGCTCATAATTAATTACTGCTGAATGTAGATTTTCTGTATTAAATCTTTTTACTATTGATTCTAAATAATTATTTGAAACTATACAATCAGCATCTAAGGAAATTAATATTTTCTTTTTATTACTTTTGTAATTAAAGTACTTTAACGCAGAATCCATACCTATTTTTCTTGAAAGTCCAACGCCTCCATTCTTATCAGGCAGAGCTTTTCCATCAGAAGATGCATCGATATAACTAATATTTAATTGAGGATAAATTTTTCTTAAATTAGAATCTATAAGTTTAATAAGTTTGATATTTTTTAGTTTTATTTCACTATTGGTACTTTCGTTATTGTTTACAACAACAAGTATTAAGGTATCGTTTAAATATTCATTAGAATTTTGGGAAAGCGACTTAAATAATTTGGGAATATTTTCCAACTCGTCATAAGCAGGAATAACTATTATATTATTATATAACTTTTTTAATTTAAGTGCAGAAGAATATTTTTCTATGTTCTGTTTTGCAAGATATTTTTTTACTCCTAAATAAATATCCATTTTAATTAAGAAAGGTTTTTATCAATTTATTTGCTGAATCCAATTGATTATTTTTAATCCAATTAATCTTTACGCCTTCTTTCTCCATTTTTCTAAACCAAGTCATTTGTCTTTTAGAAAATTGAATTATTGCACTGGCTAATTTTTGTGACATATCATTAAAATTTAATTCACCATTTAAGTACATACTTACAAATTTATATTCTAAACCAAAAAACCTAAGCTTGTTGTGACTAATTCCTGAATTAAGCAACTTTTCTACTTCTTCAATCATACCTTCTTTTAATCTTTGTTTAAGTCTTTTTCTAATTTTTTCTATATGTTTTTCTCTATCTTCATAAATACCCAACACCAAAAAATCTAAATCATCATTAACAAATTCTTCTTCGTCAGATTCTGCAATAAGAATTGCTTTAATAATTCTTTTTCTTTCTGTTAAATCTGTTGTGTTATGTAATTTGGGATTTAGATTTAGTAAAATTTCTGTAAGATTTGAGATTTCTAATTTGCTTAATTCCTTTGCTCTATCGGAATTAAAATTAACTGGCTTTAATTTATATTGCTGTAAAACAGAACTTAAAAACAATCCTGTGCCACCAACCATAAATGGGAGTTTATTTTTTTTTATTATTTGGTTGTAGGAATTTTTGAAATGTTGAGAAAACAAATAAAGATTAAATTCATCTTGAGGTTTTATAATGTCAATTAAATGATATTTAATTTGAGAATTATTAACAATATAATCATCATAATCTTTACCGGTTCCTAAATCCATACCAATATAGACTTGACGTGAATCTGCGGAAATAATTTCTCCGTCAAAATTGTAAGCCAATTGTGCGGCAAATTTGGTTTTCCCTACAGCTGTAGGTCCAAGAATTGTAATTAATTTATTAGAATAATTCACATATAAATTTAGTGAATTGGTAAAGCAATAGTTACAGTTGTTCCTTCTTTTTTTGAACTTTGTATTGATATTGTTCCACCATGATCTTCAACAATTTTCTTGCTAATTGATAACCCAAGTCCGGAATTTTTCTGTTTGTTCTTTGTCCATAATGGTTCAAACACAAGTCCTATATCTGTAGGTTCAATTCCAACGCCTTTATCGTTAAAATTTATAATAATGTTTTTACCATCTTTTAGGGTAGAAATTAAAACTGTTCCACCTCCGGATAAGGCTTCACAAGCGTTCTTAACTATATTATAGTAACATTGATAGAATTCTTTTTTATCTACATTAATTTGAACATCATCAGTAAAATCATGTTCAATTTTACAATTATTTAATTTTATATAGTTATGAATTCTATTTGAAAAATCCCTCAAAGTATCGTTTAAGCCCATAGGTAGCTTTCTAAGAAGAGTAGTTCCTTCAGTAAAATCTGAAGCGGTTGTAAGTTGACTTGCAACTTGATCTAACTGTTCAGCCAATAACTTTGCTACTTGTTTTACATCAAACGGTAATTCTTTTTTTAATAAATGTTCTGCATATCTTTTAGAAGATAGTATAGGGCGTTTCAAATCATAAGCTAAAAAATTTCCCATTTTTTCTATTGACACATTTCTTTCAGCACTAATCAATTTTTCAACAAGAGAAGCATTTTCTAATGCAAGAGCAATATTCAAAGAAATTGCATTAAGGAACATTTCTTCTTGTTCTGTAAACCCACCTTTAAGACTATTTAATAGTTGAAGAACACCAACTATTTCTTCGTTTTTATTCTTAATTGGGAAAATTAACATATCATGAGTTTTATATCCGGTTGCAGCATCAATGGAACCATCGAAGCGACTATCTTTAGTTACATCCGGTACACTTAATGTTATACCATTTTCTGCAACCCAACCAGCAAGTCCCTCACCAATCTTCAACCTAATTTCTTCTTCAGTTCCACCAATAAATACTTTCGACCAAATTGTATTATCGATTTTGTCTACTAAATATAAGGTTCCTCTATCAGCATTTGTAAGGTTTACAACTACGTCTACAATATTTGTTAAAACGTCATCCTGCTTTACATTTGCATTAACAAGTTGAAGAGATTTAATAACCATTTCAAACTGTTCGGAACTCATATAATTTGCTTTTTCTTGATTTTGTTTTGATGTCATTTTGTTCTCTGGAATAATATTTACATTCTTTTTACAATTATAATTATTTTTTTCATCTTTTCCGATTATTTCTTTAAAATTTAAAAAACGAGAATTTATTTCTTCTATACTTAATTCACTATTATTCCCTACTATTTGTTCTTCTTGTTCTTCAATTGAGTTTATAATTTCATCAATTTCTTTTTCTGAAATAAAATCTTCTGGTATTTTTTCTTCAGATTTATTGATTGTTACATCTATTAAATTATCATCAAAACTAAAATCTCTATTTCCTTTTTGAATATTTAAAGCAAATTCATCATTTTGAGTAGTTAAAAAATCAACCTCTTCTTTTGTTAATTCAATTAAAGAACTATCTGTTAACGAAACAGTTGTTGTACACCTATCTATTTTTGAAAAGAGTTCTTTTGCACCAAAAAAATCATTATCTGAAAAAACAACAGATTCACATTCACCATTTTTTTTCTTTTTAACAAGATTTACTTCACCATTTAATAATAAATAAATTGAATTAGCTTTATCTCCAGATCGATATAAAACATCTCCTCCATTTAGAGTTTTTAATCTACCAATACTAGAGCCTATTTTTAGATCGCCAATATTTACATTTTTAAGAAGATTATTGTTTTTTAACGTTAAAATTGATTTTTGATCCATCTTATTTCCAATTAATATAATTTGATATTTATAAAATAATGAACGGATTTGTGCTGTCAAGCACTTTTCAAGAAATAGTGTATTAATTTATTATTAGATTTTCTAACTTTGAAACAACTTTACTAAAAAAAAGAGAAATTAGGGGATGCTACGTTTATGCCTGTTTATTATTTACTCTTGAAAAATGCAATATTCTCCGGACTAGTAATCTTGGCATAAAAATATAATTATGTTAAATTACCAACAAGAATTTTTATTTATGAAAAAACCTAAGCTGAAGTTGAATCTTTTTTATGATTAGTACATCGAATAATATTAATGAAGAGCAATTAATTGAAGATGCTATAAACGGTAGTAAATTTGCTTTAGCTGAACTTGTAAAAAAATACGAACAAACTATCTACAATTTTGCATTTAAAATTTGCAGAAATAAAGAACGTGCAGAACATACAATGCAGGAAACGTTCTTAAGTATGATAAAATCATTAAAACAGTTTTCTGGAAAGTCTAAACTTTCTACTTGGTTATATACAATTGTTAGTAATCATTGCTTAATGTTGGCACGAACTCAGAAAAAGTATGATTACGATAGCCTGGAAAATGAAGACGGTCTTATTGATGATAGAAATATTGTTGACTGGAAATATTCTCTTGATAATTTAACAGAGAACAATGAACTAAAAGATATTCTGGATGATGCTATTCAAAAATTGCCTCATAAATTTAGGATAATCTTTTTACTAAGAGATGTTGAAGGTCTTTCAACAAAAGAAACAAGTGAAATTGTTAATCTCTCAGTTCCTGCAATAAAATCAAGATTGCATAGAGCAAGAGCTTTTTTAAGAAATGAGTTAAACAAAACTTTGGGCAAATGAAAAATAATAAAATTGATTGTAAAGAAGTAATGAGCCATATTTGTGATAGTCTTGGTGAAGATTTTAACTCACCCAAATGTATAGATATAAAAGCTCATCTTAAAGATTGTACAAATTGTCAGAGCTATTTTAATTCTATTAACTCGACTATTACTTTTTATAAAAAGTATAATGTAAAACTAGATAACGAAGGTCATCAAAGATTATTATCTGTTCTTGGTTTAGAAGATACAGAATCTACCCAAGATTAGTTTAATATTTATATCCTTTCATTTCATCTTCAGAGAAAGTTACACCTAATCCATTTGCAATTCTGTTAACAAAATTAAAGTAACTAATTACCATATTTATATTTAAAACATCTTCATCAGTAATATCATGAATTCTTAAATTTTGAACATCAAATTCATTTACCAATCCTGGGGTAATAGTTAGTTTTTCTGCATAATTTAAAATTGCAAGAGTTCTAATAGGAAAATCAATCGATTTGTAATCGTTTATAAGCATTTGTATTTTTTCTTCATCCTTCCAATAAGCATTTAATGCTTCTGCATGATGATTTACACAATAGGAACAATTATTAAGAGCAGAAACTACAACAGCAATAAGTTCTCGTTCTTCTCTGTTTAAAGTTTTATTATTAAACATAATTGATAAATATAAATCCATGTGGTTTTTCATAGTTTTAGGATCTATACTATGAATTTTCATAATGTTGGAAACTTTACCTCTGGTTTGAGTTAATTCTCCATAAATATCTTTTAATAATCCTTCTGCATTTTCTTCATCAATTTGTTTAATCCAAGGCATAATTACTCCAATTTTCAATAATGTAAACCCAAACTTAATAAATTAAGTAAAAATATTTGCTCTAAAAAAAATGTAATCCAATTATTTTTAAGATAGTTCCTAAAGCAACCTAAAAAAGTTACGTTATTTTAGTAACACAGACTTTCCAGTCTGTGTTTGCTTTTGGTTTTTAGTTTTGTTCTTCCCTCAGCCTGGAAAGGCTGAGTTACTAAAAAAATCCCTTATGAAAGCCTTTACGTTTTTGTTTTTTATTACTTTTTGCTTGTTTTCTCCTCAGTCTAGAAAAGCTAAATTAATTTTGCTTTTCTCTCTATATAACTCCTCAACTACTCCCCATTGCTGTTCCTTCCCAAACGTTGCAAAAAATACAACTTGAGATAATAAACACTACTTTAAATAATATAGATACTTATATTTTAGCATATTTAAGTACTATTAATTTTTAACAAACATCTGGAATAATAATTGGATATTTTTACCAAGTATTTTATATAAATTTTATAAACAAACAATTACTCAAAAGAGATAATATTATTTTCTAAATTCAGAACTAAAACTTAGATATTTTATGAAAACACTAAAAATTACACTACTTGCACTTTTAACAATTACACTAACAATTGTTTTTACAAACTGTAATGAAAAATCAACAGAACCAAAGAATAATGCTCCAAAAATAGAGAGTGTATCAGCAAGTCCTTCAACACTCAAAGTTAATGAAACAACATCTTTGTCTTGTGTAGCTAAAGATGAAGATGGTGATAAATTAACATATAATTGGTCATCTGAAAAAGGGACTTTTCCAAATGGAGTTTCCGGATCTTCGGTTAGTTGGAAAGCACCCGAAAAAGATGGGAAATATGAGGTTGAAGTAATTGTTAGTGATGGAAAGAAAACAGATAAAGCGAAAAAAAGTATTAATGTAGTACTTCAAAATGGAAATTTGGAAGGATATGTTTATCAAATAAATACCACCAACACAATTAGTGGTGTTCTAGTTGAAGCTGGAGAAAAATCATATACTACCGGTTCAGATGGTTACTATAGAATAGATGATATTTCCTCTGGGACAGTAACAGTAAAAGCTACAAAATCTGATTATGAAGTTTATCAGCAAACTGTAAATATTACTGCAAACCAAACTGAGGGACATAATATTTATATGAAAATCTTAAGTACAAATATTTCCGGTAATGTTCTTGATAAAGACACAAAAGAACCGATTTCTAACGTTAAAATTACTGTTGGTGGTCAAGTAGATTATACTGATACAAATGGGCACTATCAATTATCAAATGTTCCACAAGGTTTACAAACAATAATAGGTAAAAAGAAAAATTATGTAACATTTAAAGGAGAAGTACTTTTATCAAGTAGTAATAAGGTGTTTGATATTGCACTCCAAAAAAATTATTCTCCATGCCCGGGAACAGAAACAGTAACCTATGGTGGGCAAACCTATAACACAGTACAAATAGGCGACCAATGTTGGTTTAAGGAGAACCTAAATATAGGAACAATGATAGAAAGCAATGCCGGTGGTTATTTGCAAACAGATAATGGAGTAATAGAAAAATATTGTTATTATAACGATGAAAACAACTGTACAAAATACGGCGGTTTATATGAATGGACAGAAGCAATGCAATATATAACAACAGAAGGTACACAAGGTATTTGCCCAAATGGTTGGCATATACCAACAAGAGCTGAGTTTAAAACACTAGAAAGCTACGTGAATGACGAAGCAGTAAAACTTATAGATGCAGGCGAAAATATGAGTGGTTATATCCCAACAAACGAAACGGGCTTCTCGGCGTTGATTGCTGGCTGGCGCTGGGTCGATGGTTATTTCTACGATTTAGGTCAACGCACTTACTTTTGGAGTTCTACTGAGTACGATAATAATTACGCATACTACATGAGGCTTCTCTACAATTACAGCGATGTTTACATGTACAATGACAACGGGCTTCTCGGTTTTAGTGTTAGGTGCTTGAAGGATTAAGAAGAATAGATGTTAGATACAAGATTTGAGACGAAAACAATTATAAATTACGAATTACGAGTTGGGTTGTCCGTCTCCGTTAGATAACGTATGACGGATTGATTCAGCATCTAACCAAAGAAAAGAGTTACTAAAAAAGAACTTAGGAATTATTATTGGTGTCATCGACCACTCAATGACACTTTCTTTTAATAACACTTAGTATTTTTGTGGTCTTTTCTTTAGCACAGACTTTCCAGTCTGTGTTTGCTTTTGGTTTTTAGTTTTGTTCTTCCCTCAGCCTGGAAAGGCTGAGTTACTTAAAAAATGAAAGGAGAGGCGACAAAGTCGCCAGAATATGTTCCTTTACTCTTTTGTTTTTTATGTCTTCACGTCTCAGAGCTCACAACTCAAAGTTCGTATCATTTTAACAATATATAAAAGAAATTTATTGTCATTCTATTTAATAATAGTATTAAATTTATATACAACTAATATAAAAATTGAGTTATTTATGAAAAACAAATTCTATTCAGAATTCGATACAGAGAGATTAAGAGAAAGTAATAGAAAGGATTATAGAACTCCTTTCCAAATAGATAGAGATAGAATAATTCATTCATCAGAGTTTAGAAGGCTTCAGGGTAAAACACAAGTATTTTTACCAGGTGAATATGATTACTATAGAACTAGGTTAACTCACTCAATAGAAGTTGCACAAATTGGAAGATCTATCTGTAATCATTTATATGAATCTAATAAAGATTTATTTTCTGAAGATTATTTTATAGATTCGGATTTAGTAGAATCTGCTTGTCTTGCACACGATTTAGGACATCCACCATTTGGTCATGCTGGAGAAAGAACCTTACATAACTTAATGAAAAAATATGGTGGCTTTGAAGGAAACGCACAAACTCTAAGATTGATTACTGAAATATTTTATAGGTCAGAGGAAAATAGGAGAGGCTTAAATCCAACAAGAGCATTTCTTGATAGTATTCTTAAATACAAAAGTCTATATGTAAATTTAGATAATCCGAAAAATCATTTTATTTATAATGAACAAGAAAAATATCTCGATTTTACATTTGGTGAAAACTTAAAAAATCTAAATCTTAAATCCGGCAAAGATCTTAATTCCATAAAAAGTATCGAATGTCAAATTATGGATTGGGCAGATGATACAGCCTATGCAATTAATGATTTGGTTGATAGTATTTCAGGTGGCTTTATTACCATTTACAAATTGCTTAAGTGGAAAGAAAATAATGTTGACAAAATATCTGAACTACAATTAGAATTTTTAAATAATATGTTGGAGTGGATGAAAAAGGGAAATTTCAAAGCAAAGTTTGGTTCCCAAATAGGTGACTGCATTCTTGCATGTAAAATTGTAGAAAGTGATTCTTCTCTTTCAAAATTAACGAATAGATATAAATACAATTTAGAAATTAATAATACCTTTGTTGAAAAAGTAGCACTGTACAAAAAAGTTTCTTCCGATATAGTATTTAAGTCTTCGCAGTTGCACCAGATTGAGTTTAAAGGCGATAAAATGCTTTCTAATATTTTTAAGGTCTTAGAAGATAATTATGTAACTAATTTAAAATCAATAAAACTATTACCGGATTTTTCCGATAGACTTATTAGAATTGAAAAAGACCCAAATATAAGAGCAAGACTTGTATGTGACCAACTTGCCGGAATGACAGATTCTTATGCGATTAGAAATTATAAAAGATTATTTGATGCCGATTATAGTTCATTAACTGATTTTACTTAAATTCATAATCTTATTTTTGAAGAAAGGAATTGTAGACTGGTAAGTGGGTTTCAATTCTATAATAGTTCAATTAATATACATGATTTATTCATTTAACACAGAATTAGCGAAAGTTTCAATTCTATAATAGTTCAATTAATATTGCTATAAAAGATGCTCTTGTTTATCTTGAGACTAAAAGTTTCAATTCTATAATAGTTCAATTAATATCCCACGATTCTAAACCTCCCGATGTGGGGATTAAAATCCAGTTTCAATTCTATAATAGTTCAATTAATATGAAATAGATTCTGTTTATATAAATACTTATGAGTGGGAAGTTTCAATTCTATAATAGTTCAATTAATATGCAAAACAATAAGTTAGGGTAAAATGTGTACAGATGTTTCAATTCTATAATAGTTCAATTAATATCACTATTCGAGACTGAAAAATAATTTGTGTAAATGGAATTTTTATTGATTAAAAATCTTGAAATCTGTCGTTAAAATAAATAGAAAAATGGGATAAAACAATAGCCC
>PDWI01002929.1_pt1 | contig 25016 bp, 32 predicted proteins | sample 1430891 | NCBI WGS metagenome assembly PDWI01 (sample SAMN01162508, study PRJNA174530) | Oral metagenome, whole genome shotgun sequencing project. | biome: Marine environment; feature: Marine mammal; material: Swab sample of the gingival sulcus; isolation source: swab sample of gingival sulcus...
GAGGACTTTTTTCGAAGAAAAAAAGAATAAGCATTGAATTGCTTATTCGTGTCCGAGTCGTCTCTGGCAGGGAGCGAAAGCGACTGAGAAGAACGAATCTTACTCCCACCAACCATTTTTTCAAATGATTCTTACATAAGTACGAATGCATAGGAAAAACACTGTGGATACCAAGGATTCGAAAAGAGTCCCGAGCGAAAGCGACTGAGGGGCGAATCCATCTCTTATCATCATTTCTATAATTCATTATCATTATGCTTAATTTTGCACAAAAACTCATGGGAAAACCAACTGATTTCAAGATTCGACTCTATCGAGCTCTTTTTGCTCTATTTCTCATTTTTCTCATTTATTTTGGATGGGATGTGACTCGTATGGAGTGGGGACTTCCAGAGGAGATGAAATATGCACTCTACTTCTTCCCTGCTATTGGGCTTATCCGTGCTATTTTTGATCCAGGAATTTTTCGTAAAAAAATCTGGAAATGGACAATTTTTGGTTTTGGTGTTGCTATGATTGTAATCTCACTTTTTTTCATAGAAGACAAAAAGGCCCCTTCTCTTGAAGACGCGAAAAATACATCTATTGATGCGACCCAAATCACACAACAAAAATCTACACTTCCCTTTTCTGTCTCAACAGATAATTGGTTTTATTTCTGTGGATTTATCCTTATGTTTACTGGTTTTTTCCTCAATAACAAAAATATTACCAAAAAAAATGAGAAATACGGAGAAAAAATCAAAACAATTCGAGTATAATACATTTCTAAACAATCCTCACAGATCGTGGGGATTTATTTTTGCGAGAAAAAGAAAAAACAGGTACTTTCAAAATCAATTTTCTTCCCAAGGTATTCTTGGCTTGAGAGCCATTTTTTACTGCTTGTTTCTAATATGTTCCAATCTTTATAGGCTTTTGAAAAGATTTCTTGAAGTTCTTCTTTTGAGAAATTGAGTTCAATTTGAGGCTCGATTTCTTTCCCACTTTGCTGCTCTTTCCAAACGACATCACAGTTTATAAAAAAAGCGTTTATTCCTCATTTTCTCGTACCGTTTTTGATATTTTCGAGAATTTCTTCAAAAGAGGCTCGACTGCTGGCATGCTCAATACAAGAAATACTGAGAATATAATCAAAAAAATCTGTATTGATTATGAAGTTTTCAATGTCACTTTGGATGCATGAGGCGTTTTTGGTGAGGTTTCGTTCGGCAAGGTTTTTTTTGAGGTGAAAAAGGGCTGATTCAAGAATATCGATACATGTACAGTGAGCGTTGATATTTTTGGATTTTGCCTGCTCCAAAATAGGGATTGCGTGACGACCAACTCCACAGCCGAGATCAAGGATTTGTAGATTTTCTGGTTTTTCTTGCAATAGAACATCGAAGTATGAAAGTACTTTTTCAATTGGACGAGCCAACCAAGAATTGCCAGTAAAAACTGCTTCTTGATTGTATAAATGAGTATGATATCTTGCTTCAGATTCGCGAATATTTTTGAAATTTGATTGCATAATTGGATTGTAGTTATTTGTATGAGAAAGTCAAATTGAGCATCAAGAATGAGGAGAAAAAGCAATAAAAAACCGAGCAGATTTTGCAATTTGCTCGGTTGTGGTGGTTATTCTTTTATTTGCTCTTTTGTTGAGACAAGTTCTTGAACTTGCTCTTTTAGAGATGTAATTTGCTCTTGTAGAGATTCACAGATTCCTAGTGTTAGCATTAAAAGTAATGCTAACAAACTACTAAGTGCCACCTCATATTCTCCATGTATCATATTGGATAAAAATCCAGCGAAGAACATTATAGAATACATCAATATAAAAATAAAAGATTTGTTTTTCATTTTCTTCCTCCTTTTTTAAAAATTTTTCAAAAAGAAAATAATACTAATAAGTATGTTAAACAACCACCATCCAGTCAAGGATAATAGTTGCGTTTATTTATACTAAAGCACTATTTCTCTTGATGGATAAAATCATTATACACCGTTTTTTTTTTTTGTCAAGAGAAAAATCAAAAAAATCTTATTTTTTCGATAAAAAACCGCAAACTCATCTTGCTTTTTTCGAGTTTTTTCATACAATACTCTCGTATTTATCAAGGGATTTCCCTCTTCTTTTGTAGAAAGAAGTATTTTTAATTTGTGTTTATGGCTTATAGTAGTGAAAATATTCAAATCCTCGAAGGACTCGAACCAGTACGAAAACGACCTGGGATGTATATCGGATCGACCGATGAACGCGGACTCTTGCACTTGGTGTGGGAGATTGTCGATAACTCGATCGATGAAGCAATGGCAGGATATGCCACTCATATTCAGGTAACACTTCACGATGATGGATCTGTTTCTATCGAAGATGATGGGCGAGGTATTCCTGTTGATATTCATGCCAAGACTGGTAAATCAGCTCTTGAAACCGTTATGACAGTACTTCATGCTGGTGGTAAATTTGGATGAGATGAGAGTGGATACAAGGTTTCTGGTGGTCTCCATGGTGTTGGGGCGAGTGTTGTAAATGCTCTCTCGACCAAGATGCAAGTCTGGGTACACAAAGATGGAAAAGTTCATACGCAATCATACAAAATGGGAGTGCCAGATGGTCCAGTTGCACCAACAGGAGAAAAAACAAAAAAACACGGAACCATTGTGCGATTTTGGCCAGATGCAGAAATGTTTACGACAGTAGAATTTGACTATGATGCGATTCGTACTCGTCTGCGTCAGCAAGCCTACCTGACAAAAGGAATCATGATCACACTCAAAAATGAATTTACTGATGAGTCGTATCGATTTTTCTTTGAAGGAGGAATTGAATCTTATATTCACTACCTCAATCGGTCAGCAGATCCGCTGACGGATGAGGTTTTTTATGTCGAAAAACAAATTGATGAAATCCAAGTTGAGATCGCTCTCCAATACAAAAAAGACGACTACAACGAAAAATTTATTTCTTTTGTAAATAATGTCATCACACCAGAAGGTGGAACGCATGTATCAGGATTTCGTACTGCTCTCACTCGTACTATCAATAAATACGCTCGTGAACAAGAAATCCTCAAAGAAAAAGACAAAAATCTCGTCAGTGATGATATGATAGAAGGATTGACTGCTATCGTCTCTGTCAAGGTTCCAGAACCACAATTTGAAGGACAGACCAAGGCAAAACTTGGAACACCAGAAGCCAAATGAATTACTGATAGAGTGACTGGTGAAGCGCTCTATGATTTCTTGTCAGAAAATCCAAAAGCCGCTCGATCTATCATCGAGAAATGTCTCTTGGCGGCTCGAGCTCGTGCTGCCGCTCGTAACGCACGGGATACTATTATTCGTAAATGAGCACTCGAGGGTTCTGGACTTCCAGGAAAACTGGCTGATTGTTCATCAAAAGATCCGTCAAAAAGTGAACTCTATATCGTGGAGGGTGATTCGGCTGGTGGATCTGCCAAGCTTGGGCGAGACCGCGAATTTCAGGCGATTCTTCCACTTCGAGGAAAAATTCTCAATACTGAGCAGGCTCGAATTGATAAAATATTTGCCAATAATGAAATCAAAAACCTTATCATTGCTTTTGGTACATCGATAGGAGAGACTTTTGACTATTCGAAATTGCGATATCATCGAATTGTTATCATGACGGATGCCGATGTAGATGGGGCGCATATCCGTACGCTTCTTTTGACTTTCTTTTTCCGGTATTTCCGACCATTAGTCGAAAACGGACATATTTTTATTGCCAATCCACCACTTTACAAACTGACAAAAGGAAAAAAATCTTGGTATGCGTACAATGATGATCAAAAAAACAAAATTATTGCTGAGGAAAATATCACGACAGAATGAATTCAGCGATATAAAGGTCTCGGTGAAATGAACGCTGATCAACTTTGGGAGACGACTATGGATCCAGAAGTACGAAAGATGTTTCGAGTGACAATAGAAGATGCAGAAAAAGCAGATGAAGTTTTCCGCGTCCTTATGGGAGAAGAAGTAGCACCACGAAAGCACTTTATCCAATCTCGCGCTAAGGATGTAGAAAATTTGGATGTGTAGGGAATGTAGATTTTAGAAATTAGAATTTAGATATTAGAATTTAGAGGGTAGAATTTAGAAAGTAGATGATAGGGATTTTTGTTCCCGTCATCGCGAGCGTAGTACGTTTCCTGTCATCGCGAAGGAGTGAGGAACGAACGACTGTGGCGATCTGTTTTTTCCTGTCATCACACAGATTGCCACGTCACTTCGTTCCTCTGGGTGACTAAATCTCCTGTCATCCTGAACTCGTTTCAGAATCTCTTGGTTCCTGTATTCTCATTTTCTTCAGACTTCTTACATTCTCACTCTCTTCAGGAATTTCCCAAATAGATTCCTGCTAACGCAGGAATGACAGATAGTTTTCATTTTTTCTGTTCCTGTCATCCTGAACTCGTTTCAGGATCTCTTGCTTCCTTCTTTCCAAGTGAATTCTTGACTTATAGGAATGACAATCCACTGGTACTCTTGCGTTTTTTCTTCACTTCTTCCCATTTCTTTGATTCTATGCAAACAACCAATTTACATCATCATATTATGACTTTTGGGACTTTTGATTTGTTTCATCCAGGGCATGTCTACTATCTGACAGAGGCTCAGAAGCTTGGGAAAAATATGACGATTGTAGTGGCTCGAGATCATCGCGTGATCCAAAAAAAATGAAAAAAACCATTTTATGATGAGGTTCGAAGACAAAAAAATGTCTCTGAGGTTTTTCGTGATGCAAGGGTGATCTTGGGAAATGAAAATGATATTTTGGAACCGATACGAGAGTATATGCCAGATATGCTTGTTTTTTGATATGATCAAATGGTTCCACTTGATGCAATCAAAAAAGAATTTCCAAACATTGCCATCACTCGAATTGATGGATTTCAGACGCAGAAGTGGAAGACTTCCCTTCTTCGAAAAGAGTATGAGGAATAAAAAGCACCGACCAGAGTTTTGATCTGATCGGTGTTGATGAAGTGGCGTTTAAATTGATTGAGAAGATCCTGAATCAAGTTCTTAGATGACAGAGACTGCGGGAACCAAGAGATCCTGAAACAAGTTCAGGATGACAAGGGCGGCGGGAAGCACAAGAACCAAATCCCCCTGCTCGCTTCACTCGATTTTCCTCTTTTACAAAGGGGGCTTACAAAAATCCCTCGGCTCGCTTCACTCGCTTTCCTTCTTCAAAAAGGAGGCTTGAAAAAAATCTCTGCCCTCCAAATTCTAATTTCTAATTTCTAATTTCTAAATTCTACCCTCTAAATTCTAATATCTAAATTCTATTTTCTACAATCTATTTTTCCTTGCATTTTCCTTCAAAATATGCTACAATAAGAAAGATTATTGTTTAATGCCTTTCTTATGAATTTTACAACTGAAAAACTTTCACAAATCATAGCGCATTTCGAGCTTGATAGAGAAAATGGACTCACCGAAAAACAAGTCCATGAAAATCGAGAAAAATATGGGAAAAACTCCCTTCCAAAACACAAGAAAGAAACCTTGATAGAGCTTTTTTTCTCACAGCTCAATGATTGGTTGATTTATATTCTTTTTTCTGCCGTGTTGATTACAGGATTCATGGGAGAATATATTGATGCTGTGATTATCCTTTGTGTGATTTTTGTCAATGCGATTCTTGGAGTCCTTCAAGAGTATAAAGCTTGAAAAGCGATCGATGCACTGCGAAAACTCTCATCACCAAAAACTTTGGTACGCCGAGATGATGTTGCCATAGAAATCGATGCCAGTGAGGTTGTTGTTGGAGATATTGTCATTCTCGATGCAGGACGAGTAGTGCCAGCAGATATTCGATTGCTTGAGTCGGCCGATCTTTCTATCGAGGAGTCAGCCCTCACTGGTGAGTCTCTTGCTGTCCACAAGGATGCTGATTTTGTTGCAAAAGAAGATATGAGCATCGGTGATAGAAAAAATATGACATATATGTCGACTTTGATTACGGCTGGTCGTGGTGAGGGTGTTGTTGTTGCTACTGGGAAGCACACCGAAATTGGAAAAATTGCAAAACTTTTAGAAGATGGTGAAGAAGAAAAAACACCGCTTGAAATAAAACTTAATATTCTCGGGAAAACCCTTGGAAAAATTGCTATTGGGATTTGTATTATTATGTTTGCTATTGGGATTTTACAAGGCAGAGAAGTCAGTCAGATGTTTCTGATCTCTGTGTCGCTGGCAGTGGCAAGTATTCCAGAAGGATTGGCTGCTATCGTTGCGGTTGTCCTCTCGATAGGAGTTGCTAAAATGTCGAAGAAAAATGCTATTATCAAAAAACTACCTGCTGTTGAGACACTGGGTTCAGTTGATACGATTTGTAGTGATAAGACAGGGACACTCACACAAAATAAGATGACTGTCGTTGAAATGTGGGCATCAAATATGACAAAAAAAATCACTGCCGTTACCAGGTTTAGTGATCAAGAGAAATTCCTTGCAAAAGGAATGGTTCTCTCATCTGATGCCACCTATGAAGATGGTGAGGCGACCGGTGACCCTACCGAAATCGCGCTCCTTCTTCTCGCTGATGAAATGGGCGTTGAGAGAGAAAAACTTGAGACAGATTGTACACGAATTGACGAGATTCCTTTTGATTCGGATCGGAAGCGTATGTCGACTCTGGTTCAAGAAAATGGAGAATACACGCTCTATACAAAGGGAGCTATCGATGAGCTTATGGATATTTGTACGCATATACAGATCGATGATGAGGAGCAAGAAATGAGTGAAAAATACAAAAAAGAAATTCTCCTCCAAATGCAGAGAATGTCGAACAAAGCCCTTCGTACGCTCGGATTTGCTTATAAAAAAGCCGATAAAAATCTAAAAAGTCCAGATTTTGAAAAAAATCTTACTTTTGTTGGACTCGTTGGTATGATTGATCCACCACGAGAAGAGGTCAAAGTCTCGATCCGAACCGCTAGAGAAGCTGGAATTACGCCGATTATGATTACAGGAGATTACAAAAATACAGCCTTTGCTATTGCAAAAGAACTGGGAATTGCCGATGATATGACCAGTGTCATCACTGGAGAAGAAATCGATGCTATGAATGAAATTGATTTTTACAAAAATATTGCCCACTATCGAATCTTTGCTCGTGTATCGCCAGAACATAAAATCCGTATTGTCAAAGCACTCAAAAAAGCTGGGCATATTGTCTCGATGACGGGTGATGGTGTCAATGATGCTCCTTCTCTTCGAGGCGCTGATATTGGCGTGGCGATGGGAATTACAGGAACTGATGTTGCCAAGTGAGCCAGTGATATGATTCTTACCGATGATAATTTTGCGACGATTATCACAGCTGTTGAGGCTGGGCGAAATATCTTTAATAATATCAAAAAAACCATTGTTTTTCTTCTTGCCTGTAATTTCTGAGAAGTGGTGGCGATGTTTATCGTTATTTTTATTGGTTGGGAGAGTCCCCTGCTTGCTATCCAGCTTCTGTGGATCAATCTTTTGACAGATTCACTTCCAGCTATTGCCCTCGGTATGGATAATGGATCGAGTGCAGTGATGAAGAAAAAACCTCGTCCTGCCAAAGAAAGTTTTTTTGCTGATGGTGCGGGACTTCAAATTATTGTATATGGAACTCTTATGGGATGTATGACGATAATTGCTTTTTGGTATGGGTATTATATTGCTGGTTATTCGCCATTTGCAGAAAATATTCCAGCAGAAATTACCACACAAGCGCGAACTTTTGCATTTATGACATTGGTCCTGACACAAATGTTTTTTACCTTTTCTATTCGCAGTACGACTCTTTCTTTTCTCGAAAGTGGTATTTTCCGAAACAAATTTCTTGTTATTTCCGTATTGACTGGAGTTGCTTTACAGCTTCTTCTTATCTATACACCAGCCTTGCATGATATTTTTCACCTTTCGTACCTTTCGTCAGAAAATTGGATTTATGTCATTGGGCTTGCAGTGATTCCAAGTGCGGTTCATGAAATCCACAAACAACTCAAAAAAGTATAATAGGCTTCTTGTAGTATGAAAAATAAAACTCCTCCATTTATTACATCATTGACCTCTTCACTTCAGAAATGAGCGCATGCGGTTCGAAACTCTTGTGCGAATATGATAGGGGCAATCACGGCAGATTGGGTAGAAAATAAATCACATAACTCTTTTTGTTTGAATCCTCAAGAGAGGGATTTTGTTCTCTCTCGATTGAGAATACAAAACCAAGGAAATAAAAAAGCACTTTTGAGCCTTCGATCTCTGCCCCAGTGTTTGCAATTTCTCAAAAAGTATCCAGATTTTGTAATAGATGATCCGAATAGTCTTGCCGAAATGGATACCCTTATTTGAGAAAATACCAATCATCAAAATATTTTTGATTTTTTTGAGGTACACAGGCGTCTTTTTGGTAATCGAGAAAGCGGGACAATTCTTGCCACACTCAATACACATATTTCTCGTTTCTGAGGACTCAATCTTATCTTGAGAAATAATATGATTGCAAATTATGTCACATTTGTGACCCAATTTTGCAGAACACCTCAAGACTATGAAATAATAGAAAAAATTCTTCGTGCTTGAGAAAATTCTGGAGAAAATTTCGAATCTGACCAGGAAGATACTCCTTTTTCTCGCTTGTATCGTCTTATCACAGAAAGTACTTCTCAAAATTTTGAAAGCTATTGTTCTCACTTTGAAAATTTGCAGGATTTTTTGGCGCATATAGAGGGTCATAATTTTTATATTCTCTCGTCAGCTTGCTCACTTGAACCACTTTACGGCAAAGAGACTCCTTTTTTTGATGCTCTCTACCAGAGAGTTGAACATGAAAAAATAAAAAATCCTATTATCATACGAGATGAGCTTCGTTTTTGTCCCGATGGATGTAAGGACTTTGTTGCCTGTACTCTTTGAGACCTCTACAACTGATTTATACTTACATGAAATACTATATATATTTACAAAAAATATTATTATGAAGATACGATTATTGGCTTTACAAAGGAACAAGGAGAAAAATCATTTCTCGCTCTTCGAGATGTAACTGATGAAAATGGAAATCTTCTTTTGCTCAAGGGCTGTCTCTATAGCATGGAGTGGAAAGATGAAGATAGATATACTCATACCATAGATATAAAAGAAAATCCGAGAAATATATATTTTTTGCGATCGCTTCACAGTATGGATACCGAGGAATTTACGTTTTCACCAAAAGAAAGAGAGCAGGTACAAAATGATACAAAAAGTGTACACCAAGATATTGATAGATTTCTTACAAAATTTTCACAACAACTTAAAAAGTAATTTTTTATTTCCCTTTGTATGGATAATACCACACCAGAAAATCTCGTCCAAATACCAGCTCATTCTTCAGAGCCAGAGGCTTCAGGATTAGAGAGAAAAATGCATCATAGAGCGGGTAAAATTGTAAACCAAACCGCAAATGAGCAGGAGAATTTTGATTTTCTTCAAAAGGCAGGGTTTTCTCAAGAAGAATTTAAAAACCTCGATTTTAATCTAGACCCTGACCAATTTCGTCTTGTATTCTCTCACCTTGCTGAAAAAACACCCGAGAATATTGCCCGTATCACCTCTACAGCATCTTCTTGGGGATTTAAATATATTGTTGATTTTCTTCATGAAAATAATGGCTGTATTATTGACGAGTATCAAATATTTTATGATTTTTTGGCAGATTCTCGTAATTTTCCTTTTACAGTGCATCCAGTGCAGTTTCTCTCTTATGTAGTGAAAATTTTTGATATACGCAGTACGAATCAGTTGATATATCAAGCGAAAAAAGAAGCTCATGATATACAAGACAATTCATATCAAGTAACAACAAAAAAGTTTCTTGATGTTGCCTATGCTCTCTGTCATAACCAACAAGAATATGAAAAATGGAAAAAACAAAAACGCCGAGATGATGTGATGAATTTTTTGAATTCTCAAAGTAAAACAAATGTGAGGTTCTATCTTTCGAAGTTTTCGGGTGTAGATGCGTTTTTTACTCATATAAGTAGCGATGGCTTTCATTTTTTCAAATATGCTGTCGAAAGAGAAAGTATATATTATCTTAATGCTTCAATGCAAAAAGCATATGCAAACGAGAAAATACTTCTTCTCGATCAATTGTATGGTGCTGTTCACAACAAAAAACTCGAAAATCCAATTACAGTTTCTGGGCAATCATTTCAAAATCCAAAAACCTGAAAAGAATACACGGTGGATCCACTCTATTTCAATGAAAAAAAGTGTCGAATTGTTGGTACTTGTCCAGATGCTGATAATTTTTTCTATGAGATACTGCGCTGAGATATGGATGGAATATACAAAACATACTATTATGGAGAGATTCCTCTTGGTTTTACAAAAAAGAAAGGAGAAAAATCATTTCTTGCTCTTCGGGATGTGGTTGATGAGAATGGAAATATTCTCTTCGTACGATGATGACTCTATTCTGTGCAGTGGAAAGATGAAGATGCTCAAAAAAGTCAAATTGATGTCAAGCAAGATCCACGAGCCATAGTGTTTTTTCGCATGCTCAATGTACTCGATTCATCAAAAGTGCTCGATACGCCCAAAAAATATGAAATAGCAAGCAATAATTTTGAATTGGTTCGAAATGATATCGATAGATTTCTAGGTACATTTAAAAATCAGCTTAAAAGAATAAAATAAATAAAAAACCCCTCGATTTCCCCGAGGAGTTTTTTTGAGAATGTTTCAAGAAATTATTTGAATTTTTTGAGTGTGTCAGAGACAAGGTTTCCAATAGTTTCTTTGGCTCCAAGTCCCATAGCAATAGCAAAACCAAGAGCAATCGCTGCGATAAACATACGAGCGGCGTCAGTGATAATAGCTGTTTGAAGACCCATCTGCTCAATACCAGTCATACCAATAAGAGCGATGATGACATACTTTGCAAGGAGGGCTGTATTTTTTTGTCCACTATGCTCTACGATAAGATCAGAGACAAAATTTGCAATCCATACACCGATGGCGATGATGATACTTCCAAAAAGGACATTACCAGCGATAATAAGTACCGTATCAGCAATATCAGAGAGAACTGGAAGAGCAAGAATACGAAGTGATTGATTGATGGCAGTCAGGAGAATAATAAAGAAAGCGATATTTGAGAGGAGTTTGACAGGATCGACTTTTTCTACCAATCCTTTAAGTCCAATTTTTGTAAGCCAGTTCTTCATATCAATTCCCTCGAGCACTTTTTCAATGACAGTTTTGACCCCATTTGCGATAAAGTAGAAAATCGCAAAGATCAAGATTGCTGAGACGAGATTTGGTATAAAATTCATCACATCATCGATAAGAGAGTTGATCGATGTAGCCAGTGAAGAGAGATTAAATTTCTCGAGGATAGTTGGCAAAGCCAAGAGCCAGATAAGATAGTAGACAACTGTTGCCACTGGGTCGACGAGGCTGAGTTTTCCTTTTCCATGGAGAAGCTTGGTCGCTTTTGCATCGATTTTGATTTTATCGAGTGCTTTTACCAAAAGTCATCGTACAATCTTTGCGACAAAATAGACAACGACAATCAATATAATCCCATATATCCAAGGAAGAATTGCGTGCCAAACATTGACCCAAGTATCAGAGTTGGTCAAATCAGAAAAAGAGAATGTCTTCATAATGCAGAAGTGTAAAAAAATAAACACCTCCAGTATATATTTTTTTTATAAAAAATCAAGTTTTTCGCTTATTTTCCAAAAATAATATTGATAAACGATGGGATAATTCCAACAGCAAGATAGGTAATTATTCCTTGAAGTTCTATGCCATCATATATATGATCAGTTGTATAGGCAATAAATGCAATAATGACAAAATTGAAAAGTCCAAGTGTCAAGAGGCGTACTGGAAATGTGATAACACGGATGAGAGTTCCCAAAACAGTATTGACAATAGCTAAGATAACAGTAAATATAAGTACCGATTTATAGGTATCACTAAACTTGATTTGAATTAGATCGGTATATTGCGGAGCATACTGAGCCAGGTAGTAGATTCCTGCGGCTGTGAGGACAAATTTGAGAATAAGTTTCATAGAATATATCTTAGAAATGCCAAGATTATATTCATTTTTTGATAAAATACAAGAGTGATAAAATATTTGATTTTTTTCTCTTTTTTGGTATCATCAGCCTATGATACCGACAATTTCTGGAAATGATCTTGCAAATTTGCTCGATACCAATGCTACGAACATCACTATTATTGACACCCGTACATTTGAAGAATTTTGAAGGGGACATATCAGATGAAGTCATCATATTCCACTGCATATTGTTCCACTTCGATTACAGGATTTTGATCCTTCCAAGAAGATTATTTTTGTTTGTCATTCAGGTGGACGATCGGCTCAGGCAACACGGTTTGCCTTAGATCGATGATTTGATGCCTATAATCTTTCTGATGGAATTGTACATTTTGAAGTACAGTTTCCACAATATATAATTTCTTAATTTTTATTTATGAAATATTTTATTTTTTCTCTTTCTTTTTTTCTCCTTTTTTCTTGCGCTTCTTCAAAAGAATGAGTCGATACTCAGCCTTCACAGGTGAGCGAGTCTCAAAATCAGCAAAAACAAAAATTACTCTACCTCGATGTTCGTGAGAATTTCGAATGGAATGCTGGACATATCAAAGATGCGATTCATATTCCGCTGGGTGAAATTGAAGCTGGGAATTTTGAAAAAGTACCAAAAAATACGCCCGTATGAGTGTACTGTCGAAGTGGTCGGCGGTCTGGTATTGCTCTCGAAATCCTCAAAAAAGCAGGCTATACAAATATCATCAATCTTGGCGGTATACAAGAAATCCAAGGACAAGCAATTGTACGATAGCTTTGTATCGGTCTATTCGTTTTCTTTGTATCCATCAAAATAGTACTCCTCGATAAAATCGATAGGAAACTCGAGGGTCGTTCCATTTTCTAGTGTGTGAAAATCACCAGAAATACACTCTTGTATTGAATTATTTCCTGCAAAAAAGAGATCTCATTCATCGGCAGAAATAAGACTATTATGATTTTTTACATAGTCTTTTTCAAAAAGAGCATCGCTGATAAAAGAATGTACATAGGCCGTATATTTGTCAGTATTATCGTGGACAAAAAAGAGGGCATTGTAGGCTGACTTGAGTGTCTTTTTTGGTTCAAGGAGGGCTTCTTTGAAATCTTTTCCCGCCTCAAGAGCATTTGCAATTGATATGCCCATTAGTGTGGTTCCATTTTTTGTGGTATAATTGCTAAAATCAATTCATTCTTGTTTTGCGAGCTCTTCATAATCGAGAAGTCCATTATAAAAAAGCCATCACTCATATCCATTTCGACTGACGAAATAAAATGGATGTGCATTAAAAGCGCTGACATGTCACTTGTCCGTCACTCTGACTTCACCCATAAGAATAAATTCTCATTTTATATCCTTGAGCTGATCTTTGAGTCGATTGATTGCTGTGGAATCATCCATAAAATAGCGAACTGAAGTGTATTTGGTGATATTTTCTTTTGTAACAAGTAAAAATCCCCATCCATGATTGTGACAGTCGCCAACTCATGGAATACCAAATTCACTTGCGATTTTTTGAAGATTCGCATCACACGATGATGCTTCCAAAAAAGCATCTAAGTACTCGATGGCACGAGACGTATTGCTTCCTTTGAGGAAGAGGAGTTTACACATTTTTTTGCAAAATAGAAAATATATGCTCTCTAGTATAAGAAGAAAAAGCAAAAAGTAAAAAATATTTTTTATCTTTGTATATTTTCGAAGAGCTCTGGAAAGTCTTCTCCAATGAAGTGAAATCTATCTGCAAATATTTGCAATTTTGATTGAGGAAGTTTCTCATGATATTTTTTGCTTTCTTCGACTGGACAGATCGTATCATCAGTTGAGTGATAAAGAAAAATTTTCTTAATGCTATTTTTCGCAAAAGATTGTTCCCAGTTATCTGCCAGACGAAAGTCCCCAATTTGCTCGACTTGACTGGTGTGAGAGTAGAGTGGTGCAACGAGGTGAAGTCCAGAAATTGTTTTTGGGAATGTGTTTTCACTGAGGTATTTGGTAATAAAAATACCACCAAGACTATGAGCAACAATGATGCAATTTTCCTCTATGTACGGGAGTACCTTTTCAAAGTACATTTTCCACTCGCGAAACTTTGCATTATCTGAACAAGGAAAGCAAGGACGCAGAATTTGATAGTTTTCTTCTCAGAGAAATTCCTCATATCGCTCTTTCCACTTTTTCTTTTTTTCTTTTTTTTCTGGTGAAAACTCTATGAAATTTTCAAGTGAAAATAGATATTGCTCATAGCTGTCAAAAGCACTTCCGCCGTGAATATGGATAATTTGTTGCATAGAGGAGAAATTAGAAGGTAGATTTTAGAGGGTAGAATTTAGGAATTAGATTTTAGAAATTAGATTTTAGAATTTAGAGGGCAGAGATTTTATTTGTAATTCCCCTTTGTAAAGAGGGAAAGCGAGTGAAGCGAGCCGAGGGATTTTTGTAAGCCCCCTTTGTAAAGGGGGATGTCCGTAAGGACAGGGGGATTTTTGTTTCTGTTCTTCCCGTGGTTTTGTCATCTAAGAATTTATTTTAAGATCTCCTTTTCTTGTCATCACACAGATTGCCACGGATTTTTTTAAAATCCTCGCAATGACTTTTCCCTGTCGTCCTGAACTTGATTCAGGATCTTCTTCTTTCTGTATTTCCATTTTCTTCAGACTTCTCGCATTCTTCTTTTTTTCAGGAATTCCCCGAATGGATTCCTGCCTACGCAGGAATGACATATTATTGTTGTTTCTTCTCTTCCTGTCATCCCGCACTTGATGCGGGATCCAGGTTTCTGTTGTCCCCGTCATCCTGAATTTATTTCAGGATCTCTTTTTTCCATGGTTCTTATGGTTTCCTTGTTCCTTATTTAATACAGGATCTCGTGGAAATCTAAAAAACAAGAATCCTTATTTCCTTTTCCTTATTTTTATTTCTACACTTTGTTCTTCATCGAGAGAAAGCTGTTTTGTCTCATCTGGATTTGTGATATTTTCGACGATTGTACCAAGAGTTTCTTTTTCTATCATATCTCCAAAATTATCACAAATATTTGCAATACTCTCTCACCCCAAAGAAATCTCTATTGTATCGGTAATTTTGTAGTCAGCTGTTTTTCGCATTTCTTGGATACTTCTGATGATATCGCGAGCAAATCCTTCTTTTTTGAGTTCCTCTGTAAGAGTTGTATCGAGACCGATGACCTGCCCACCAAATCATTCCACATCACCAACTCATTCTTTTGGAAGGTATTCAATAGTATATTCATCTGCTTCAAGCGTGTAATCAAGGATTTTAAGCTGCCCATCGGAGACTTCTTCAAAATTTCCAGCCTTCCCTTCCCGAATGATATTTTGTACTTCCCTTCCGTATTTTGGACCAAGTTTTCGTGCATCAGGTTTACAGATTTTTGTTGCCAGCATTTCTGGATCGACAACTTTGACTGCCTTTACATTGAGCTCATCTTTTATGATATTCATATAGTATTCATCGAGATTGTGGGTAATTGTCACGGCAGCAAGTGGCTGGCGGACACGGATATTTTTGCGACTTCGAAGTGCCAGTCCAATAGAGACAATATCTTTTGCTATTCCCATGTCTTCATTGAGTGTATTTGAGATGAGATGCTGGTTTGGATAGGTAACATATTGCAAGTGGACACTATTGTCCTTTGGATTCTCTGAGAGTGGATTTGTGATTCCTTGGTAGATACTCTCTGAGAGAAAAGGCATCAATGGTGCTAAGAGTTTTGAGGTTTCTGTGAGGGTTCGATACAGGGTTTCGTAGGCTGATTTTTTATCCTCGGTCATCTCGCTTCCCCAGAATCGTCGTCGAGACAGTCGGATATACCAGTTAGTGAGTGCATCCATATATTCTACCAGTCCACGACAGGCTCGACTAATATCATACGCCTCAAAAGCATCATGGGTTTTAGCGATGAGAACTTGGAGTCGAGAAAGCATCCATTTGTCGAGAGGATTGGTAATTGGTGTTGTCATGAGCTCAAATGGATCAGCATTTTGAATTGTTGTATCATAGTAGGCTTTTTCTGTATCCATACCATTATATTTCGCAAGGATTGGTCGTGGTGTCCCAGCGTGCGCGACGATGAGGACTTTTTTTCCTTTGTATTTTTCAAGGATTGAGTCATAGGTTTTGAGAATTCTCTTCCCAAACATTTCCATATTTTCTGCGTTATTATTTTTGTAAGCTTTTCCCAAATCAATAGGATCACAGTCATCTGGAAGTCCTGCGATTTTTTTCATTTCGGCTGTCGTTTTGTTTGCGTATTCTCCAGCTGTTTGCTCAGCAAATCCATCCTCTATTACAAATTCTCCGTCAAAATTCAGTTCTTTTGCAATAATTTCAGCCGTATTTTTCGCTCGGATGCGATCAGTATGAATGATTACATCAAACTTCACTCCCTGCTCAGCAAGTTTTTTCCCAGCATTTTTTGCCTGGAGTTCTCATTTTTCTGTGAGTTCTGGATCATCGGTTCTATCGCTCATTTTCATAGCGACATTTGAAGTTGACTCTCCGTGTCGTGCAAACCAAACCTGAGTTCCTTCTTTTTCCCATTTGTCGATATTTGCATAGGTCGTGAAGAAGCTATATGTATTCCAAATTGGAAGCATGGTATTTTTGATTGTTTCTACGATTCCCTCTTCTTTGAAATCCATGTCTCCACCAGAGAGAAGCGGACTATTGAGCATATAGAATCGGATTGGGTCGGCGCCATATGTCTCTATGGTTTTTCGTGGATCTGGATAGTTTCCAAATGATTTACTCATTTTCCGCCCATCGTCTCCATTGATGACACCTGTGGTGATGACATTGGTAAAGGCTGGAAGTGGTTTTGGCTCCTTTTGTAAAGGAGCTGTCGCAGAGCGACTGAGAATTTCTTGTTTCCTTTCCTCTACAATTTTTATGAGATTTTCGTAGACTCCGTCAAGATTTTTCATGATTTCATCATTAGTAAAATGAACTATTTTAATTCATTCTTTTTCTAAATCATTTTCTCGTTCGCTGTCATATTTTTCATTTCATATATGACTTTCTCAGTCAATTTCTATAGCCAGAAGAAGTTCAGCACAATAAAAGTCTACGATATAATCGAGTAGAGGTTTTTGACGGAGAAATTGGAGTCATTTAAATTGTTTTTTCGCAAGAATTTCATGCCAAATTTGTTTTTCTGGTCATGTCATATTTTTTCGTAATTCTTGTGCTTTTTCTTTGAGATCTTTTTTGTATGGAATAATCTTATCCTGATCTTCATTTTTTAAAATCCCTCCCTCGCTATCGCGAGTACTCCCTTTTCAAAGGGAGCTTCATACAAGCACCCCAAGTACATGCATCACATAGAACCATGCACGAAGCTGCCCGACATATTCTGCGATAAAATCGGCTGGAAAACTTGCTTCCATGACTTCTTTATTCTCGAAAGGATAGTGCATTTGTGCATATGGCATTGATCCAGAATCCATCCAAACATCGAGGACTTCGCTGACTCTTTGGAGTGGCGTTCCATTAGTGAGGATACCAGCGATGATTTTTTCACCACCATTTTTGAAATGATGATCATAGCCATTGAGACTGACAAATTCAGCCCCAAGTTTTTTTGCTAGTTTTTGTCCGTGTGAGAATTTTGCTGAAGCTGAGCTATCATCTCGACTATGAACAATGGTAATTTCTTCAACAAAATCAAGAAGTTTTTTCTCATTGCAAGAAAGGGTATCAATGAGATTTTCGAACTCACCATTTCCTTTGAGACCGCTCGGCGCAATCAAAATAAGTCTTTTGAGAGCGGTTGGGTGACTTGTGAGGTATTTGATAACCATTGGACAACCGAGGCTGTGAGCGATAATGGTGTCGTATTTTGTGAGATCAAGAGCATCGAATTTTTCTTTCCAAGAATGATAGGTTGTATGCTTACTTTGGTCAAAAATTGGTACATCGAGCTCAATCGTACTGGTTTTGAGAGCATTAAAAATTCGACTCCAAATCGTGCTTGGATTTTCAAGTCCATCATCTTGCCATCCATGGATTCCAAGAACTTTTTTTGATGTTATGGCATTTTCTTTTTCAATCAAAACACTGTCAATATATGGTCGGTGCAGATTAAGTGGCATTCCATCAAATTCTCCACCGACAAAAGTGTAGTGATTTTTTCCATCCTTTTGCTCTTTTGAGAGTTGTCCATAGGCTTGGTTTTTTTCAAAAATTCTATTGCGATCAGCGTAAATTTCTTTGACGCTGGCGTCGGTGTTTTGCCAGATTGGCATTGGTGCTCCCCAAAATCGCGTACGAGAAATACACCAGTCTGGCGCGCTTTCGATTCCTTTTTTGAATCGTCCATGTTTGAGATATTTTGGAAACCAGTTGATTTGCTCATTTGCCTCAATAAGTTTATCTTTTTGACTTTGGATATCGACAAACCAACTTGATTGTGCTTTTTGGACGAGTGGTGTTCCAGATCGCGGACAAAATGGGATTCGGTGAGTAATACTTTCATTTTTAAAAAGTGAGCCATTTTCTTTCATTTTCTCAGTGTTGATTTTGTTGGCATCGAGATAGTGAATACCCTTCATATCGGCAATTTCCTTGGTGTATTTTCCTTCATTGTCCATCGCATGCGTAATTTTGATGCCTTTTTCTTTGGCAAGCATGAAATCGACATCACCAAATTCTGGTGCACAGTGGACGATACCAGTACCATCGGTATCTGTGGCAAAATCTGCTTCATAGATTTCGTGGTAGCCAGGGCTCTTGTGGTGGTAATACTGTGGAAAAGGTGGCTTGTATTTCATACCAACAAGCTCACTTCCCTTCATTTCTCGAATGATTTTGTATTCTCATTTTCCTTTGAAAACTGATTCTAATTGGCTTTTTGCTACGATATAACCCTCACCTTCGAAAGACACGAGTGCGTAATCGATTTTTTTACCGACACCGAGCATGATGTTTGCTGGAATCGTCCAAGGTGTTGTCGTCCAAGCGAGGATCGAGATTTTTGAGATATCATCGCGGTCAGCTTCGAGATTGAAAATATCGAAATTTTCCCGAATAAAACATAAATCATCATAGCATTCAGTCTCACTTTTGAGCTCATATGCTTCATCATTTTGAGAAAAAGAAATCCATTCAATTTTTTCATGTTTATTTGTTTCTTGAATTTTTGGCTCTCATTGAAGTTCTACTTCATAGTATTCTCATTGCCAGAGCGTTTCTTGGACATATGTTTTTTTGGTAGAAATATGATTTTTGATTTCGCAGTCGATTCATAATTCTTCTTTTATTTCTCGTTTTAAAGCCTGCTCAGCAGTTTCACCTTTGTCAATTTTTCCGCCTGGACACTGCCATTTTCCACCATGTTTTTTATTTTTGAGCATCAAATATTCACCTTCCCCATTTTTTACAACTCCCAGAACATAGCGCAGGTATCCGTCGTCGGTATATTCAAATTTTCCTCATTCGCGTTTATCAGTTTCGCTTGTATTTTGTTCGAGTTCAAATTTGACAGTAATAGCTGGATCATTGACTTCTTCGTATGTGTCGTCCATCGCCACTTCAAAATTTGAAATCGGCGTTCCAAGTTTCCATGAGTAGAGTGAGACGCGTTTTCATTCGTAGATGAGTCCTTTGTCCCAGAGTTGCTTGAAAACCCACATGACCGATTCTATATAGTCCTGATCCATAGTTCGATACGCTCGATCCATATCAACCCAGCGACCGATCTTGTCAATATACCATCACCATTCGGCAGAAGTTTCTTTTGTATATTCATAGCAGCCGTCGATAAATTTTTTAACGCCGTTTTCTTCGATGTCTTTATTGGATTTGAGTCCGAGTTTTTTTTGGACTTTTTCTTCGATTGGCAGTCCATGACAGTCCCAACCCCAGACTCGATCGACGCGTCGTCCGCGCATCGTCCAGTATCGTCCGACGACATCTTTTACAACTGATGAGAGGAGTGATCCATAGTGCGGCGTCCCTGTGATAAAAGGAGGACCATCATAGAATCGATATGGATTGTCCTGGGGACGAGATTCGATAGATTTTTTGAATGTATCATTTTCTTTCCAGAATTTGAGCACTTCACTTTCAAGTGTTGGGAAAGATTGTTTTGGGGAAACGTGTGGAAAAGACATAGGGAATGGGGGTTAGGGTAGTAAATTATAAATTTTTAATATTTAAAGTTTTTTTTGATTGGATTTTTCAAACTCAACAATAACATTATTCAAACATTGTATTGTATGAGTGTATTGATAATCAAAGAATTCCCAAGTTATTGGGTAGTCGAATACACTCGCTTTTATAACTTCTTTTTTCTTATCTTCAGGAATATTTGCTTTATTTTTCTCAAAAGCACATTTAATATTTCTGCATATATCTAGAAAATATCAATTTGATTGTACATTAAATAAAATTTTTGTAAGCTCAAGCTGCAGTAAATTAAAATCATCAGAATTTAAAATATATTTTTCTATATAATGAATATAATCTTGTTCCTTTCTTTCGAATAATTCTTTACTCATATATCAATTGCTATAAAAATAATACAAATCTCTCCATTTATCAATGATTTGTTCATGAGTAGAGTTATCAAATATTCATAGGTTCATATTCATAAATTCTAACTCTTTATCTCTTTCATATTTTTTATATCAATACCAAAACGCAAAAATTGTTCAGATGCTTATAAACATGTATTGAGTTGAAATAGGAGATTTTAATTCTTTTATTCAAAAGAGTATATTAAATATTTCCCAAGTAGGAAGATTAAATTTAGGAATTAGCCAAAACAAGAAAATCGCCGTTCATATTCAAGTCAAAACCTTTCACATATGTTTCAGTAGAAATTTTTCCATATTTTATTTTTAATAAAAAAAGCCCACAAAAAATACAAATTTGTGTGCTTTCGGTTCAAAAATTATTTTTGAAAGGTACCACCTAAAGCGGGTATACTTGATTTTATTTTGATGACGGAGACTTACGACTCCGGAAGATTCTACTGGCTTTTTGAATTGTTTTAAGAGATTCTGAAATAAACTCAGAATGACACTACAAAGCATAAAGTTTTCTTTCTTCAGCTTGCGGGTGATAGCCGCTCAAATGCTTTTGTTTGATTATTTGTCTGAAACTTCTTTTGCAGGAGTTTCTTTTACAGGAGTTTCTTGTTCTTTGGTTTGTGTATTTTCTTTGTTTGGGATTTCTTTGTTTGGAGCTTCTTTGACTTCTTCTTTTCCCATACCAAGAAGATACAAGATTACACCAACGACGATAAATCCAATCTTGATTCCCCAGGCAGGGACCTCTCCCCATTTATAAATCCAGATCAAAATTTTTGGGACCATATCGAAATAATTGAGTACAATAGCAGCAAGTCCCAAGATGATGAGAAATCATCCAATACCTCGTAGATTATCTTTCATAGAAAAAAAAGATTAAAAAATAAATTTATAAAATGAGTATAGAAAAAAAATGATTTTTTGCAAATTATTTTTTTATCTTCAATCGCTCAAACAGATTTTCTTTTTCTTTTCGGCTCATAGGTCGCCAGTCGCCCTCGGCGAGTTTTCCAAGACGAATATTCTCGATTCGTACGCGTGAAAGCCTTTTGATATCGGATCAAACTGCTTTGACCATTCGGCGGATCTGTCGATTTTTTCATTCTTTGAGAGTAATACGAAACCTCGATGACGAGAGTCGCTCAATTGCTGCTGGCTGTGTTTTGTAGATTTTTTTGTGTTCGGATCCTCGAGAGAGATCTATCTTGATTCCACTTTGCATCATATCGAGAGCCCTGTCGGTGATTTTTCCATAGACTTCTACGAGGTATTCTTTTTCGTGCTGATACTTTGGATGGATGAGATAGTTAGAAAGTCGTCCATCATTGGTGAGGATGATAAGCCCATTAGTCTCTTTGTCAAGGCGTCCAATTGGAAAAACTCGCTCCTTGATATCGACAACATCAAGAATACCCATTTGCTTTTCATCTGACTTACAGGTTGTGACGATGCCACGAGGCTTGTGAAATACATAGTAGACAAGATCATTTTGCGCTTTGACAATATCATTGTGGAATTTGACTGTATCTTTTTCTGGATCGATGACTTGCCCGATGTGTGCTGTTTTTCCATTGACTTCTACCCTGCCCTGCCCGATATATTCTTCGGCTTTTCTTCGTGAGCAGATACCTGCCCCAGACATATATTTTTGAAGTTTCATATTCATAGAAGATAAGTATATATATTTTTCGTGAGAAATCAATTATTTTGACTTTTTGAATAAAAGAGATAGAATACATCTCATTACTTAGCATACTAGTAACCACAATATTATGAATCATAATCGAACAATAAAAATAGCGATCTGAACGAAATCTCCTCCAAAACTTGCTGCAATAGAAGAAGCGATACAGAAGTGTCCATATTTTGACGGATTTCATCCAGAGATTACAGCCTTGACAGTGGGGAGCGGAGTTTCTGATATGCCCACAAGTATCGAGGAGAATATGCTTGGAGCAAAAAATAGAGCCATAAATGCTCAAAGAGAGATTGAAGCTGATTTTTATATCTGAATGGAATGAGGAACCACGTTTCTATGAGAAAAATCATATATTTTTTGAGTGGTTTATTTGCTTGATAGCAAATGAAATTGACATTTTTGAATATCGAATATGCTGGAAGTGCCAGAATTCTTTCATAAGAAAATTTATTATGAAAAACAGGAACTGTGACCCGTCTTGCAGGAGGTCACATGAATACAAAATGTCTCAAAAAAAACCTGAGCATTTGGAGTTTGGAGCGATGATATCTTTACGAGAAAAGACCAATTTATATCAGCTTTTTTAAGTGCTGTTCCAGCATTTTTTAATACTTATTATACACTGTAAAAAAAAATTATGAATACAGCAAAACAACAAATTCAAGAATTCAAAAATGAATGATTTCCTTTTGTATATGAATGGGAAGATGCTCCAAATACTATTTATGATGAGCATTTTCACAAATGAAAAACCGCACTCTATACAATCGATGGAGATATAGAATTTGAGTATACGGATACAAATGAAGTTCACATACTCAAAAAATGAGATTTGATCTATCCTGAATTAAAAAGACCACACAAAGCCAAAGTAGGTCCACACGGTTGGAGAGTTGTGGTAGCAGAAATGATAGATTGAGACAGCTAGGTATTTCTTAAATCCGAAAAAAATATGCAAGAAAAACACATCCTCCTCCTTCGAATTTGCAAAAAAGAATTTGAAGAACTTGTTACTGGAAAACTGCATGCTCGATATTTAGAAGTCAAGCCATACTGGGAAACACGGCTTTTTGAGAGTGATTGAAGTCCAAAAAAATTTGATGAAGTTCATATCAAAAATGGCTACAAAAGTGATTCTCCTCTGGCGATTTTTGAATACAAATGAACCCATTGACCACAGATACACAACGGAAAAAATTGTTTTCAAATTCCACTTGGTGATTTAATTTCGGTTGAAAATTATACAAAATAGTATTTTATTTCTTATCTTTTGGAGTCTATGACGTGATTTCTCTTTGAGCGTGCCCTGCGACTTTTGGCCAAAAATTTCCCCGAAGAACCGATGAAGAAACCAGTTCTCTACCACAGTGTTCGAGTATGAGTCTATCTTTGGAACCACTCGTATGATGAAAATTTGCAAATTGCCGGACTTCTTCATGATGCTCTGGAAGATACTCCTTTGCAAGAGCGTGATATTTGAGACAATTTCTGACAGGAGGTTCTCGATATTGTGAGGGCAAATTCTAAAAATCCAGATTTAGAAAAATCTAAAATACTTGAAGATATGGTACAAAGATGCGCTCAAGTATGAGAGCGTGCGATGATAGTAAAGATGGCTGATATATATGATAATTTTCTTTTTTATACAAGAAAAAATGCTCTTCCTGAAATCGAAATGTGAAAACAATTAGCTCGGTTGGTTAGAACATACAAAAAAGAAGAATGGAGTGATGCAATTTTCGAAAAAATTCCAGAAATACTTCATTTTTAAAAAAGTATTGACAAAAGTATATATTTATATATAGTACTTATTACATTTATTTTTTTGGAGTATGAATGCAGCTGAAATCAAGAGCCTTATTGGCAAGAGACCAATACAAGTAGCTCAAGAAATGCATAGATGACAGAGATATGGAGAAGGTGGTGTTTTCGAAAATCACCTTATTCCTGTTGCGAAAATAGCAAATCGGATTGCTCGGTCACTATGATGCTCAAAAGAAGATACAACTCATGTTCGTGATCTATCTTGGTTACATGATGCTCCCGAAGATACTGGTCTTACTGGTGAAATTATTACCTTTCTCTTTGATAAGAGACTTTGAGATGATAGTGAAGCTCTTAATAAGTATCACTGAGATGGCAATAAAAAAACACTTGATGAATATTACAGAGATATATCTAAAAATATTGATGCAAAAATTGTAAAAACAGCTGATAGGTATATGAATATATTCACCCTTCCTAATACCCAGAGAGAAAAAGCAATACGTATGTATAAGAGGTATAGAGATGAGTATGAATATTATAAGAAATATAATATTTTCCCAGAAATTATCTGGAAAGTACTTGAGGATACGAGAATTATCCTAGAGAGAGATGGATACAAAAAATAAGTTGATTTTTTCTTGCATTTTCTGTACTTTTATGGTACAATATATCTGATTTATTCTCAATTTTATTTTTTATGAAAATATTCTTTCAGAAAGAAAACCCAACGGCATCACCTGAAGCATCAGAAAAACCAGCAAAATCGCTGGATGCTATTAGGACTGATTTTGAAAAAAACTTTCGAGAAAATCCGGATATAGTGTGGGAAGTGATCAAAAAAAATCTTCCAAAACCACAAACAAAAGCAGAGAAATGACTGATAGCTCTTGCGGATAA
>PDWI01002930.1_pt1 | contig 25013 bp, 25 predicted proteins | sample 1430891 | NCBI WGS metagenome assembly PDWI01 (sample SAMN01162508, study PRJNA174530) | Oral metagenome, whole genome shotgun sequencing project. | biome: Marine environment; feature: Marine mammal; material: Swab sample of the gingival sulcus; isolation source: swab sample of gingival sulcus...
TGATAAATGGGGCAAGAAATATCCAATAGTAATAAAATCTTGGCAGAATAAGTGGGAAAACTTATCTGTATTTTTCAAATATCCTCCAGAGATTAGAAAGATTATCTATACTACTAATATTATTGAATCAGTTCATAGACAATTTAGAAAATTAACTAAAACCAAAGGAGGATTTCCAAATGAAAATTCTTTACTAAAATTACTATATATGGGAATACAAAATGCAAGTAAAAAATGGACTATGCCAATACAGAATTGGAATCTAACCCTCTCTCAATTAGCTATATTTTTCGAGGGAAGGTTAGATGGGTATTTAGAGGTGTAACAAAAGAGTTACGAAATGTTACTTGACACAGAATATTTAATGGTCTCTAAAAAAATAGTTTTAAGGGCAATTAAGCCCTTATATTACATTACTCCTAAAGCTTGAAGTGTTTTAAGTGTTAATGCTCCTTGGCTAAGACCTACATCTTTTTGATAAGCTCTTACAGCTGCTCTTGTTTCGCTTCCATAAACTCCGTCAAATTGTGTTATATTATAACCTTTTGTTTTTAGTGCTCTTTGAAGTTTAAGAACAACATTTGGAGTTGTATTTGTTTCACATAAAATCTCTTGCCATCTCATGTAAGGCTCGCTTACTTTTGTCTTTACATCAACTGTCTTGTAAGTTGCTGGAACTTCGTGTTTGATTTTTTTCATAGGAGTATCAAGCACTTTTGTTTTTACTACTGCCATTTTTGCAGGTATTTTTACCTCTTTTGTAGTGGCTGGAGTATCTATAACTTTTTTTGTTATAGTTTTATAAACTGCAGGTATTTTTACCTCTTTTGTTGTCGCTGGAGTAGCTACTACTTTTCTCTTAATCGTTTTATAAACTGCTGGTTGAACAACCTCTTTTGTAGTAGCTGGAGTATCTACAACTTTTTTGGTGATTGTCTTATAAACTGCTGGAACTTCAACTAAACACATAATTTCACCTGTAAAATTATCAACTTTTTCTACGCTTCCTCTACCTTTTTTCCATTTCGTGTGAGCTTTTTTAACTAGGATTTTCTCACTTACGGTTTTGTATTTTGCTGGTATAGTTTTTACTGTAACTTTTTCAGGAGTTACCAAGATTTTTTCTTCAACAAACTTGTAAGTTGCTGGAACTGCTACTAGCTTTTTACCTTCAGGCTTAACTAATATTTGTTCAGTTACAGTTTTGTAAGTCTCTGGAATAGTTACGATTTTACTTGACTCTTCTTTTAAAACTACTGTTTTGTTGATAGTTTTATAGGTTGCTGGTACAACTTCTATTTTTGTAGCCGCCTCTTTTGCAACTTTTTGTATGCTTTTAATTTCATACTTTGCAGGAACTAAAACTTTTCCATAACAGTGTCCTGGTTTTGCATTTGGTGGAACTAACGAGTTTGTATTTTGAGTTTGAACCGGTTCGCTTTTACTTGCTTTTTCCATATTAGCAACACTTTGCTGTAAAGATGAGATTTTTTCATCTTTTTGATTAAGTTGTTTTTGTAAATTTTCAATTTCTTTTTGTATATTACCATTGTTTGCTACTTGAGAGTGCTTAGTACATCCACTAAGTCCAAATAGTGCAATTGCCGATGCGATGCTTACATTTACTAATGTATTTTTCATTCTTTTCCTTTAAATTTAAGTTATAGTATAATAGCTAAAGTATTATAAAATTATTATGAAATTTAAGTTGTTTTTTTATGCTCGTTCTAAAAAAGCGATTTTTATACCAAGTGATATCAAAATGACCCCAATAGCTCTATCGAAATGTTTGCCAAAACGGTTAAAAAATGCTCTTACTTGTTCGTTTGAAAGTATAAAAGATAGTATGCTAAACCAAGTTATCGTCATTACAACAGCACAAATGCCATAAATACTTTTTAGATAAAGTGGTGTAGAAATGTCTACAACGACGCTAAATAAAGATATGAAAAAAAGTGCAGCTTTTGGGTTTAAGAGATTGCATAAAAAACCTAAATTAAAAGCATTAAAATTTGTCATTTTTTCTTGGCCGGAGCTACTTTTATCTTCTAGTTTAAATCCTTTTGATTTTAAACTTTTATAACCTATGAAGATGAGATAAAACGCTCCTAGATATTTTATAACATTAAATAAAATTATTGATTTTGAAATGATGAGACCAAGTCCTAAAATACTATAAAATATATGTACAAAAACTCCAGCTCCTAGTCCGAAACTTGTGTATATTGATGTGGTTTTTCCATACTTTATGCTTTGGTTTAGAATAAAAGCAAAATCTGGACCAGGAGAGAGTAGGGCAAAAAACATTGCCCCGATTACGATTAGAAATTGATATTCTATCATAAAATTTACCTATAAATCAAATGCAGCATTTAAAAGCTTTTTAGTATACTCTTCTTTTGGATTGTTAAATATCTCTTCACTATCTCCGCATTCTATGAGTTTTCCGCTCTTCATAACCATTACAACATCGCTCATAGCCCTTACAACCGCTAGGTCATGACTAATGAACATATAAGTAAGACCGTGTTTTTTTTGTAAATCTCTAAGCAAGTTTACAACGGTAACTTGGATTGAACGGTCAAGTGCTGAAGTTGGCTCATCTAGCAAAATGAACTTTGGTTTTAAAACCATCGCTCTAGCTATTGCTATCCTTTGTCTTTGTCCACCTGAAAACTCGTGTGGATAGCGATTTTTAAGATTTGGGTTAATCTCCACTTCTTCTAAGGCTTGTTTTACTCTTTGTTCTCTTTCGATTTTGCTTAAATCTCTCTCATGAACCAAAAGTCCTTCTTCGATGATTTGACCTATTGTCATCCTTGGGGATAATGAACCAAATGGGTCTTGAAAAACAACTTGTATCTCTTTTCTAAGAGGCCTAAGATGGATAAAATCCATTCCGTTTATGGCTTTACCAAATATATCGATTTCACCTTCACTCTCAATCAGTCTTAAAATCGCTTTTCCAAGTGTACTTTTACCACTTCCACTCTCTCCAACTACGCCTAGAGTTTGGCCTTCTTTTATGCTTAAGCTGATGTTATTTACTGCGTGCAAATATTCAATAGTTTTACCAAAAAAATTCTTTTTAATAGGAAATTTTACATTCATATTTTTTGCTTCAAGTAAAACTTTTGCATCATCACTTACAGGCTCTTTAAGCCCTTTTGGCTCACTATCAAGAAGCATTTTGGTATACTCATGTTTTGGAGACTCAAATACCTCTTTTGTGCTTCCACTCTCAACTATTTTACCATGCCTCATGACACAAACATCATCGCTAAAGTGATGCACTATTCCTAAATCATGGGTGATAAATAAAATCGCCATTCCAAACTTATCTTGTAACTCTTTAAGTAGATTTAAAATCTCGGCTTGAACGGTTACATCAAGCGCTGTTGTTGGCTCATCTGCTATTAAGATATCAGGTTCATTTGCTAGTGCCATAGCTATCATGACTCTTTGTCTTTGTCCGCCACTAAGTTCATGAGGATATGCTTTTAGTCTTGTCTCTGGCTTTGGTAAATGAACCGCTTTTAAAAGCTCTAGTGCTTTTTGGTTTGCGTCTTTTTTACTCATGCCTTTATGATAGATTAGTGTTTCTGCAACTTGCCTTTCTATGGTATGAAGTGGGTTTAAGCTTGTCATTGGTTCTTGAAAAATCATAGCTATTTTATTGCCACGAATGTCAAGAAGTGTTTTGTTGTTTGCTCCAATTAGCTCTGTGCCTCTATACTTTATAGATGAGCCTTTTGGGTGTGAAGACATAGGTTTTGGCAGTAGTTGCATGATTGACATGGAAGTTACACTTTTACCACTTCCACTCTCTCCAACTAGGGCTAGAGTTTTGCCTTTTTTCATGCTAAAGCTAATGCCATCAACTGCCCTTACGACTCCTGTGTGGAGATTAAAATCAACTGATAAATTTTCTATTTGCAATATATTTTCCATCTAATCTCCTTATCTAGTTTTTGGATCAAGTGCATCACGCAATCCATCGCCAATGAAATTTAAGCAAAACAGTGTTGTAGTTAAAAAAAGTGCCGGAAAAAGTAACATCCATGGAGATTGTTCCATATTCTTTGCTCCCTCACTTATCAAAACTCCCCAGCTTGTCATTGGCTCTTGTACTCCAAGTCCTAAAAATGATAAAAAACTTTCAAGCAATATCACTTTTGGCACCGTAAGAGTTACATAGATAACAACAGTTCCTATGGTATTTGGTATGATGTGGCGGCGCACAATGTTGTGTTTTTTTACGCCCAATGCCCTTGCAGCTTCTACAAACTCTTTTCTTTTAAGTGAAAGTGTCTGGCCTCGCACAATTCTAGCCATATCAAGCCACTCAACTGCACCGATTGCGATAAAGATAAGATATATGCTTTTACCAAAAACTACCATCATTAAAATTACTAAAAACATAAATGGTAGTGAGTATAAAATATCAACTATTCTCATCATTACATTATCTACTTTTCCGCCCACAAATCCTGCGATTGAGCCGTAGGTTATACCTATTAGCATACTAACACAGGTTGCTACTAGGGCAACTGATAGTGAAATCTGACCACCATATAGAGTTCTTACCAATAAATCTCGTCCATTTCCATCAGTTCCAAATATATGAAAACCTTCTGTCATTGGAGGTGCTGCTATATAGTCCCAAAACACTTCATCAAGTTCGCTTGGGAGTAGATGAGGACCAACAAAAGATAATAAGGCTATTAAAATTATAATTGCAATGCTTACCATTGTAGCCTTGTTTTTTATCAGCCTACGAATAGCATCTTGAAAAAGTGAACTTCCTTTTACATTTTCTTCCATAAATCCGCCTTAATCGTATCTTATTTGAGGGTCTAAAAACCCATATATCATATCAACTATTAGATTAAATACTATAATTAAACTTCCAAAAAATACAACTGTACCCATAACCAAAGTATAGTCTCTATTTAATGCACCTTGTACAAAATATCTGCCAAGTCCCGGAAGTCCATAGATTTGCTCTATTACAATTGAGCCTGTAATAACAGCTGCTGTTGCAGGTCCAAGATATGATACCACAGGTAAAAGAGCTGATTTTAAAGCGTGTCTAAACACAACTAATCTTTCAGGCAAACCTTTAGCTCTTGCGGTTCTTATAAACTGCATTCCTAAAACTTCAACCATACTTCCTCTTGTAAGTCTTGCTACATAAGCGACTTGCGGAAGTGCTAATGAGATGACAGGCAGTACCATATTTTGCCAAGCTCCGTCATTCCAGCCACCAACTGGTAAAAGCTTTAGATAAACTCCGATAATCAAAGTTAGAATTGGGGCTAAAACAAAATTGGGTATAGCAATTCCAACCATACTTATCCCCATCAGAGCATAATCAAGCTTCGAGTTTTGCTTAATTGCTGCCGTGCTACCAAGCAGTATGCCAAGTATTAGGGCTAAAATGATAGCCGAAAGACCAAGTTTTAAACTTACAGGAAAACCAGTCCATATAAGCTCACTTACAGTAAAATCTGTATACTTAAAACTAGGTCCAAAATCTCCATGCATTATTTTTTTAAGATATATGCCATATTGTACAACTAATGGCTTATCTAAATCATAAGCTGCTTTTATGTTTTTCTCTATTTCTGGAGGTAGTGAACGCTCACCTGTAAAAGGTCCTCCAGGTGCTAAACGCATCATGAAAAATGCAATGGTGATTACCATAAAAAGTGTAGGAATGGCTTGTAAAAGCCTTTTTATAAAATATTTTAACATTTGAATCTTCTTTGGAAAATCAGTGGCGTATTTGCCACTGATATAATTTTAGTTTATTTTGATAACCATCTTGTTCTGTGGGTATTTTCTGGATTTGCTACCCAACCTTTTAGTTTTTTGCTAACAAGACCTTTTGATACATAGTAAAAAAGTGGAATTGTCGCAAACTCATCAAGAGCTAACTGCTCAGCTTCTTGCATAATCTTTGCTCTTTGTTTTAAATCAGCCGTATGGTCTGCTTTTTTCATAAGTTCATTAAACTTCTTATTGTCCCAAGCACCATAATTCATAGTGTTTGGATATTGTAGTAAAAATAAAAAGTTTTGTGCATCTGGATAATCACTAACCCAACCAGCTCTTCCCACTTCAAACTTTCCTTCCTCTAAGTTATTGTAATGAACCGCAACTTCAGCATTTGAAAGTTTGGTTTGTACTCCTATCATTTTCCACATAGCAGAAACTGCAACTGCAACTTTTTTGTGGTTTTCACTTGTATTGTAGCTTAAATCTATAGTTAAAGGTTTATCTTTGCTATATCCTGCTTCTTTTAAAAGCTCTTTTGCTCTTTTCACTCTATCTTTCATGCTCATATCTTTAAATTTCATATTAGCATGAGTATAATCTGGTAAGTTAGGCGAAAAACCATAAGCTGCAACTTCACCTGTAGTTAGTATTTTATCAACTAAAATCTCTCTATTTATCGCTAATGCCAAAGCTTCTCTAACTCTTTTATCTTGAAACTTTTTGAGTCTAAAGTTGATTGGATAGTGATAAATGCCTGTGTATTCGCTAACTTTTGTTTCGTCTTTTAAGTTTTCTTTTAGCCATTTGTACTGCTCAGTTGGAAAATCTTCGTTATAATCAATCTCTCCAGCTCTAAATCTCTTTAGTGCTGCTGATCTATCTTCTGTTGGATAGTAGATAACTTCATCAACTTTTACTTTGTCTGCGTCATAAAACTTAGGGTTCTTAACAGCTTTTATGTGAGATTGTGATTTCCATTCAACTAGTTTAAATGCACCATTTGAAACTATGTTTTCTGGCTTACTCCAATCTTTTCCAAACTTTTCAACTACATGTTTTGGAAGTGGATAAGCAGTATAGTGTTTTAGTTGAGCTAAGAAGTAAGGTGCTGGAAACTCTAAAGTAACTTCAAAAGTATGTGGGTCAACCGCTTTTACACCAAGCTTGTTTAAATCTTTCATTTTACCTGTATTTATTGCCTTAGCATTTTTAATGGTGTATAAAATATTTGCATATTTTGCTGCTGTTTTTGGGTCGATTATTCTTTTATAAGCGTAAACAAAATCTTCACTTGTAAGAGGTTTGCCATCGCTCCAAACAGCGTCTTTTCTTAAATTAAAAGTGTAAACTAAACCATCATCACTTACTTTCCAATCAGTCGCCATTCCCGGAAGTGAGCTTCCATCAGCTGCGTATTGGATTAAGCCCATAAAAAGGTCTCCGCCAATCATATTTTCCCAAGTTCCACTCATTTTATGTGGATCTAGTGAGGCTGGTTCGCCACCTGTTCCTATTCGAACAGTAGTTTTAGCATAAGCATTTACGCTTAGCAAACATGAAAATATTATCGCAAAAAACGATAATTTTGACAAAAATTTCATATAATTCTCCTTTTTATAAAAATTTTGATACATTTTAGTATATTTTTGCTTAAAATATAGAATAATTTATACAGATGTTAATTTTTTAACAAAATTTTTTAGATTAGTTTACATATTTTTTATATGTTTAAGAAAAGTAAATTTGGTTTAAAAGATATAAAATTAAATATTATATAAATGATTAAATTAGATAATAATTATAGATTTTAAAATCGTCTTTTGTCATTATAATACTTGAGTAAAATATTATTTTAGATTTATTTGCAATGTCTTTGAGGTTCATTATTGGTGTAAAACTAGCATAAGTGGCATATTTGTATATGCCACTTAACCATTTAGCTTAATTAATATCTAATATTTTTCAGCTTTTTTAATAAGCTCTTTAAAACTATCCACTTCCCAACTAGCAGTACCAACTAGCACCCCATCACAGTTTTGTAAAGTGTAAGTCTCATCTACATTTGATGGTTTTACACTACCACCATATAAAAGAGGAGCAGAAGTTTTTGTGCGTAAAAAGTCCAAAATTCTTTTTATATCTTCAGGTTTTGCCACGACTCCTGTGCCTATCGCCCAAATTGGCTCATAAGCTATGATTAGCTTTTCATAAGATAAATCTATATCTTTTATCTGATTTACTAGATACTCTAAAACTGCACTCTCTCCACTGTCCCTAACGCTTTTTGGCTCTCCAATGCAGTAAATTATCTCAAAATTTTGTTCTTTTGCAAAGTCAAATTTTTGCTTTATAAACTCATCATTTTCGCTTAAAATTTGGCGTCTTTCACTATGCCCTATGAGGACTGAATTTATACCAAACTCTTCAAGTTGCTCAAGTCCAATTTCACCTGTAAATGAACCATTTTTAATAGGGTAAAAATTTTGAACTCCTATTTTTACATTTTTTGGAGTTTGGATATTTTGCAGGGCAGTAAATGGAGGATAAATCCTAACTTCATGATTAGTTTTAAAATCGTTTAAATCTTTTAAATACTGCTCAAAACTCCCTCTTGTGTGATTTGTTTTAAAGTTTGCTGCGATTATCATAGCTCTTCACTTATTCTTAAAGGTCTAACGCCCGGCAACTCTTTGCCTTCGATTAATTCCAAACTTGCTCCGCCTCCTGTGGACATAAAAGTCATCTCATCAGCGTCTCCAGCTCTTGCAACAACATCAGCAGTATCGCCTCCGCCCACTACTGTTGTCGCATGACTTTCTGCTATGGCGTGGCTCATTTTAAAACTTCCACGAGAAAATTTTTCCACTTCAAAAACGCCCATAGGACCATTCCAAAGTATAGTTTGTGCGTCTCCTAAAACCTCTCTAAAAAGCCTTGAACTTGCAGGTCCAATGTCAAGACCCATCCAATCTGATGGTATCTCTTGAGTGGTTACACATTTAAAAGGTGCGTCATTATTTATAGCAGGTGCTGCTACCACATCGACAGGCAAATAGAGCTTAACACCCAATCTTTTTGCCTCTTTTAATATGTAATTTGCCTCATCGATAAGCTCTTCTTCAACCAAAGAGTTTCCGACATTGTATCCTTGTGCTTTTAAAAATGTAAATGCCATTCCGCCACCAATTATCAGCTTATCAACGCGAGGCATAAGACATCTTAGGGCTTGAAGTTTTCCGCTCACTTTGCTTCCGCCAACAACTGCTAAAAATGGTCTTTGAGGTCGCTTTAAAAGATTGTGTGAAAAATCAATCTCTTTTTGCAGTAAAAATCCAGCCGCTTTTTTATCATCATCAAAAAATCTAGTGATAGCTTCAACGGACGCGTGAGCCCTATGGCAAACTCCAAAAGCGTCATTAATGTAGATATCAGCCATATCTGCAAGTTGCTTTGCAAATGTTTCATCATTTTTTGTCTCACCTGGATTAAAACGCAAATTTTCTAAAACTAAAACTTCACCAGGTTTTAAATCTTTTGCCATAGCAACTGTATCTGCACTTGTAACGCTATCTGCTAGTTTTACTTCAGGGGCTAAGAGGCGGTTTAATCTTTTAGCAACAGGAGTTAGGCTTAAGCTATCGTCTCTTCCTTTTGGTCGTCCTAAATGAGAGGCTAAAATGATAGAGCAGTTATTATCCAAACAATACCTAATAGTAGGAATTGCAGAGCGAATGCGTCTTTCATCTGTTATGATGCCAAACTCATCTAGTGGCACATTAAAATCACATCTTAAAAATACTTTTTTGCCCTCAATATCTATATCTTTTATTGATCTTATGCCTTTCATTTTTTATGCCTTAGAGATATATTTTGCCATTTCGATTAGGCGGTTTGAGTAGCCCCACTCGTTATCGTACCAAGCCATCACTTTTACCATATTACCCTCAATTACTTGAGTTAAATCAGCTGCAACTGTGCTTGATTGTGAGCTTGTTTGAAAATCTTCACTTACTCGATACTCTTCATCTACTACCAAAATGCCTTTCATTTTATCATTTGCGTAAGTTTTAAATAGTTCATTTATCTCTTCTTTAGTTGCATTTTTGCCGATAAGCACATTTAAATCCACCATTGAGACATTTGGAGTAGGTACTCTTACGCTTTGTCCGTGAAGTTTGCCAAGCAGTTTTGGAAGTACAAGTCCTATCGCTTTTGCAGCACCTGTTGTGGTTGGTATCATATTAAGCGCTGCTGCGCGAGAACGGCGTAAGTCTTTTGAGTGCTTGACATCTAGTATATTTTGGTCATTTGTATATGAGTGGATAGTTGTCATAAGACCTTTTTGAATGCCAAAATGATCATCAAGTATTTTAGCTATTGGAGCTAGACAGTTTGTGGTGCATGATGCGTTTGATACGATTTTTTCGCCATTGTAAAGATTTTCGTTTACGCCCATTACAAAAGTTGGAGTGCAGTTATCTTTTGCAGGAGCTGAGAAAAGCACTTTTTTAGCACCATTTTTTATAAAAACTTCTGATTTTTCTTGGGTTAAAAACGCACCTGTACACTCTAGCACTACATCTGCGCCTAAATCTCCAAACGGAAGTTCATTGGCGTTCCTTGTGCTAAACATTTTAACCTTATTTTTTCCCATTTGCATATAGTCATTTTCAAGTAACTCAACTTCGCCGTTAAAAATCCCATGAACTGTATCATACTTTAAAAGTTGTTTTGTCATATCCCTACTTGCTGTGTCATTAACTGCAACTAGTTCAATATCATTTTGCTCGTGTAAAATGCGAGCTACGCATCTACCAATCCTACCAAATCCATTTATCGCAACTTTTAGTGCCATTTAAATCATCCTTTCTGTTTATAAAAAATTTAGGTATAATTTTATCAAAATAGTTACTAAAAGAAGTTTAAATGAACAAAATTATAAATATAGCCGTATACGGAGGCAGTTTTGATCCGTCGCATAAGGGGCATGAAAAAGTGGTTAAAAAAGCATTGAAAGCATTAGATATCAATAAGCTTTTTATAATCCCCACTTATATAAATCCTTTTAAAAAATCTTTTTTTGCACCTCCAAAACTTCGATTAAAATGGGTAAAGAAACTTTGGGGTAAAAATGATGAAATTGAGATTTGTGAATATGAGATTAAAAATAAAAAACCAACTCCAACTTATGAGACGATTTTGTATCTGTATGAAAAATATAATATCAACAAATGTTATCTCATAATCGGTGCGGATAATTTAAAAAATTTAAAAAATTGGCATGAGTATAAAGAGTTAAAAAAGCTTGTTACTTTTGTAATTGCCTCAAGAGATGATGAAAAAATTCCAAAAAACTTGAAAAAATTAAAAATAAATGTTAATATCTCATCTACAAATTTGCGAGAACAACCGAATAAAAAATTTATTTCAAAAAAAATTTTTAAAAGTGTGAGCAAGTTTTATAATAAAGGAAAAAAATGAACCAAAATATACAAAAAATAGCAGATTTTTTAGATAGTAAAAAAGCTGAAGATATACAAGTTTTTGATATGAGTGATAAAGATTATATAGTTGATAGCGTAATCATAGCAACTACTTTAGGAGAACGACACTCAAATGCTTTGTTTGATGACTTAAAACCTCTTATCAAATCTTTAGGAGAGCAGTGTTTGCATTCTGAAACCTCAGGAGAGTGGGTTATAGTCGATTTAGGCGATAGCTTAATTCATCTGATGAGTAGTGAATATAGGGCAAAATATGATATTGAGAGCTTTTTAAAAGATTTTGAAAGCCAAAAACAGACTTTAGATTTAGAAGAGTAAGTAAAATCATGGGCTATTTTTAGCTCATGATTTATGTTTTCTTTGTGATATAAAAACTCCTAAAAATATCACAAGTGTTGCTAAGATTTGGTACATATTTAATCTTTCATTTAAGATGATAAAAGCCAAAATGATTGTAAAAGCTGGTATAAGATTGCCAAATGACGCGATTTTAGACGCTGGGGCTAGGGTTAGGGCATAGTTATAAAGTCCATATCCTCCCATAGTTACCACAACTCCTAAGTATAAAATTGACAGTGTGCCAGACATTGTAAAAGTTAGCTCACTCCATTCAGGCATACTAAGTGGCAAGAAAAATATCACTCCGCCAAAGGCTTGGACTGCGGTTAAAAAAATGGCTGAAAATTTATTTGTTAAATATTTTAAGCTTAAAGTATATCCTGCTGCACATGTCATTGCAAGGCTTTCTAAAAAATTGCCTAGTAAAGGATTTGGCGCATAGCTTTGAACTTCGGCACTTAAACTTAGCCAAGTTGCACCTATCATCGCTAAAAATGAACCAAAGATTAAAGGTTTTGTTATATTTTCTTTTAAAAATATCCAAGCTCCAATGGCGGTAATTAAAGGCATGGTTGAGGTAATGACGCCAGCTTGCGAGGCTGAAGTGTACTGCAAGGCTTTTACTTCAAATAAAAAGTAAAGTCCCGGTTCGCAAATTATCATTAAAATAATAAATTTTAAGTCATTTTTTGTGATGTTAAGATTTTTAAAATGTTTATAAAATGGTAAAAAAACTATAGTTGCTATGAGCATTCTAAAAAATATTACACTCATGGCAGACATTGAACTAAGTGCTATTTTTAAAACTACAAATGAACTTGACCATATCAACATCGCGCCTATGGCACAAATAACTCCTACAGTATATCTACTCACTCTTTTATCCGTTTGATAATCTCTTTAGCGTACTCGCTTGCACCATTTTCAATCTCATATTCACTTAAGTTAATGACACTATTTTGACTTGGAATGTTATTTTTTAAAACAAAAAGATAAGTGCAAGTTTTAAAAAGTTCTAGTTCATTAAGCTCAGACATTGCTACTAATACATTTAAAGGCAAGTTTTTAGGCTCAAGTTTGGCTAAATTATCAACACTTGCTATAAAATTTTCTATAATTGGGTTCATTATTTTCGTCCTTAAAGAGTATAAAATGTTATTTTATCATAATTATTTGTAAACAATTATTAATTTTTTTATGTTATAATTGTAGTGATTGGGGAAACAAATAGAAAGGAAAAATATGAAAAAGGTCTGTTTATTTGGTTTAATGTTTTGTGCAACTTCGTTGTTTTCTTCTTCATTTGTTGCCATTGCAAAAGATGTTAATAAAAAAGTTGAGGTAAAAAGAGGTAGTGATACTGTTTTTATAAAAGATGGTGCTAAACTTTTTGAAAATGATGTTGTAATGACAAAAAAAGGCAAAGTTTTACTTGCATTTAATGATGGCAGTATTTTAAATCTAGGGCCAAATAGTTTTTTAACCATAGAAAAATTTACTTTCAAGCCCTATGAAAAAGAGTATGATTTTAAACTTGATATGAAAAAAGGTGTTGGTGTGTTTGAGTCTGGAAGACTTGGTAAGCTTTCTCCTGAATCTTTTGCGCTTAAAGTGCCACAAGGGATAATCGGCGTTAGAGGTACAAAATTTTTAATTGATATAAAGTAAAAGGCTTAATTTATGGAGTATGTTAGTGCTATTGTTTTTACGCTACTTTTAATGTTTAGCGAGGATAAATCTAAGGTAATTTTATTGGACAATAATGTAAGTGATAGTTCTATTATCATAAATAATGAGGCTGGAAGTTATAGATTGTCTGACCAAGATAGTGTAGTAGATTTGGCAAAAGATAAAAAGGAGTATAAGCCAAAGCATATATCTAAAAAAGAGCTTTATAAAAAATATGGAAATATAACTGATACTCAAAAATATAAACCAACTTCTATACTTATATATTTTGATAACGGAAAATACACTTTAAATATAACTTCACAAAAAATACTCCAAAGAATGAAAAATGAGATTTTAAAAAAAGGTTCATGCGCAATAACCATCATCGGTCATTCTGATAGAAAAGGTGATGATGCTCTAAATAAAAAATTGTCACTAAAAAGAGCAAATGAAGTAAAAAATCTTATAGAGTCATTTGGTCTTACAAATATAGTTGATATCAGAGTTGTCTCTTATGGAGAAAATGACCCTATCGTCAAAACTGCTGATGGAGTAAGTGAGGCTCAAAATAGAAGAGTTGAAATTTTAATACGATGATTAAAAAGTACACTATTTTAATAGCATCAATTATCATACTTCTTATCTATGTGGGTCTTGATAGATTTAAGCTAAGTGACTATATTGATTTAAAAGTTTATGATATAGTGGCTGGGTTAAAGTATAAAAAACATGAAAAAATAGATAGTAGTGTTATTATTACAATAGACGATAAGAGTCTTTCGTATGTTGGTCAATGGCCTTGGTCTAGGCTTGTAATGGCAAATTTAATGCAAAATATAATGCGTTCAAAACCAGCGGCTTTAGGTATTGATATAATATTTGCTGAGCCTGATAGAACATCTCCTATTATGATAAAAGATTTTTACAAAAATAAATTAGGTAAAGATGTATCTTTAACAAATTTGCCAAAATATTTAGAAGACCATGATGAGATTTTGTCTAAAGTGATTTATGGTAAAAATATAGTTTTACCAGTTATTGCATCAAGTCAAAAACAACTAACAGATTGTGCGCCAAAGACAAATATTGCACATAATGGGGATTTTGAAGATTTTTTAAAGCCAGATTTTTTTATGTGCAATATCCCAAAACTTCAAAATAGTGTAAAAAATGTAGGTTTTATAAATGCTATCAAAAGTCGAGATGGACTTTTAAGAAGATACGCGTTAGGATTTATGCATAATGATAAAATGATTCCATCTTTGTCAGTTGCGATGCTTAGCTCTATGGATAAGAGTTTAAAATTAAAACAAAACGATGGCTTTTTGGATACTTATAGCTTAAATTTTTTAAACCACACAGCAATAAGCGATGAAAAGGGTGAAGTTTTAAACTATTTTTACACACCAAAAGATTTTAAGACAATCTCTGCAGTTGATGTAATTGCTGGCAATTTCGACCCAAAAGCTTTGAGTGGAAAATTTGTTTATCTAGGCTCAACTGCAGTTGGACTTTCTGATAGATATTCAATTAGTGATTCAAATGTAGCATCTGGTATATTTGCTCACGCATCATTTATGGAAAATTTTTTAAATGATAAGCTTTTATACTCTCCTCTTAAACTTAGAGATATGTTTTATGCTTTAAGTTTAGTATTTGCATTTGTTCTTATGATTCTAATATCAAAAAGAAGGTATTTATATGCTAACTTGCTATTTTTTGGCTTAAATGTATTAGGTACAATTTTAATCTTCGCTTTTATAACTATAGGCGTGTATTTACCTGTTGCATTTTTTGCTTCGCCACTACTCATTGCATATTTGGTAATGCTTATATTTTTATCTTTTATTCTTGATAGAAAAGAAAAAGAGTTAGCTTTAAAGCTAGTCCATGTGAGAAGTTCTGTGATAAATTCTATGATGACTATGGTTGAGAGTCGAGATACCGAGACAGGTAGACACATACATAGAACAAGAGAGTACGCTAAGATTATGGCAACATATTTAAAAGAACACACAAAATACTCTGAAGATTTAAGTGATGATTTTATAGAAGCTATCTATCAAGCAACTCCTTTGCATGATATTGGCAAAATTGGTATCCCAGATAATATACTAAAAAAGCCAGGCAGATTTGATGAAGACGAAAGAGACATAATGAATACCCATGCAAAAATTGGTTATGATATTATAAGGCACTCACTAGATGATGAGATGAAAAAAGATAGCTTTTTATGTGTCGCTGCAAATATAGCTTACACCCACCACGAAAAATGGGACGGTACAGGTTATCCTAGAAGAATATCAGGTGAAGATATACCAATAGAGGGAAGAATAGTCTCTTTGGTAGATGTTTATGATGCATTAACAAGTAAAAGATGCTATAAAAAAGCATTTGATTTCAGTATCGCAGAGGATATTATAAAAAAAGAGCGTTCTAAACAGTTTGACCCTATAATGGTAGATGCTTTTTTTGTATTAAAAGATAAATTTCAAGAGATTGCAAAGCAGTATCCTGATAGAGCATAAAAATTAAAGAAAAATTTTATATTTTTATGCTAAACTTCCGCTTTCATAAAAAAATTAGGAGAAGAAATGAAAAAATTGATTTTGACCTGTTTGTTGGTAGGACTTAGTGCATTCGCATTTGAAAAAAGTGCTAGTGTTGCACCAGAATTGGTACAAAGCGGAAAATCGAAACAGTGGTGTAATGTATGTGGCATGAGCTTGAAAAAGTTTTATAAAACTAGCTATATAGCTTATAGTGATGATAAACCTAAGCAGTTTTGTTCTATCGCTTGCTTATCACACCTTAATAAAAATGCAAAGTTTGATTTAAGCAAGGTAAAAGTAGTTGATGTAAAAAGTCAAAAGTATATTTTAGCAAAAGATGCTTTTTTTGTAGTTGGCAGTAAAGTGCATGGCACTATGAGCAAGGTTAGTAAACTGGCATTTGGAAAAAAAGATGAAGCAGAGCAGTTTATTAAAAAAATGGGCGGTGAGATTAAAAATTTTGATGAAGTTGTAAAAATCGTTAACGATAGTATGAAAAGTGATATGGCAGTTGTTAGCAAAAAAAGAGCTAAAATGATGTATCCAATGGGAGAAAAACTTTATAATAAAAAATGTAAAAAAGATAAAATTGATTTAAATAAATATGCAAGTATTAATGAGTTAAAAGCTGATGTGATGAAGTTTTGCTCTAAGAAAAAAAGTTGTGGTTGTGATATGGGTGAAATGAAAAAATCTGATGATAAGCATTCAAAAATGAAGCATAAAGATATGAAAAAATCTGCTTGTCATTGTGGCGGATTGAAAATGAAACAAGCTCAAGCAATATCATTATATCTTTGGGATAAGGTAAAACATGGAGAAAAGGGCGAAAAAATTGAACTAAAAAATGATGATAAATGCCCAGTTTGCGGTATGTTTGTAAAAAAATATCCTAAATGGGTAGCTCAAATTATCGTAGAAGATAAAAAACTTTCATTTGATGGAGTTAAAGATTTAGTAAAATATTTAAACTCACACAAAGATTTAAAAATAAAAAAGATTTTAGTAAACGATTATTATGCGCAAAAAGCGATTGATGGTAAAGAGGCATTTTATGTAATTGGTAGCGATGTTTATGGTCCCATGGGCAATGAACTAATACCATTTAAATTAAAATCCGATGCGAAAAGCTTTAGAAAAGATCATAAAGCAGAAAAAATTTTAAAATTAAACAACATTACAGAAGATATTTTAAAAAGCTTAGATGGAACTAAATAAAAAAACCTTTTTACTATTTAGTCTATTTTTAATATCTGCCACCATTTTTGAGATCATTTTAATAAAAAATCCTAACTCAAAAATGGTGGCAAATTTTGTTAAAATAACCACATTTTACAATCCAAGTTTTTATATAAACAACCCACATTTACGGCATAGAGATTTAAATAATATCAATGCAATTTTTGAATATTCGCCGTCATTAAGAGAAAAAGAAATAGGTTCATTTATACTAAAGGCTCCCATAAAATGAGTAGCATTTTTGACTTTGCATTAAAATCAATATTTAGATTTGGTTATAAAAATTTAGCCATTGGAGCAATATTTTGTTTTTTAGTTTTTCTTTTAAGTTCTGTTATTTTTATAAATGGTTCATTAAATCATAGTTTAAATATTGCAGCAAAAAATGCCCCACAAATCGTACTAAACAAACAAATCGGCGGACGATATCTGTTTTTAAATGAAAATGAACTTGAGTGGCTATGGGAGATGAATGGGGTTAGCTTTGTAAAGGGACGAGTTTGGGGTCAATATAAATTTAAAAAAACTTATGTAGCTTTGCTAGGCATAGATGATAATGAACCAAATATTGCTAAAATAGTTAAAAAAATTCCAAACACAAATAATGATTTGCCAACTGTTTATATCTCAAAAAATATGTATGAATTTTTAAATATTTACAAAAGCCAAGACAATATCGTTTTATTTCAAAGTCCATTTAAAAGCATAAAAGCAAAAATTGGTGGCATTTATAAAAGCGGAAGTGAGCTGTTTGATAACGATGTTATTTTAATGCCAAATGATAGTGTAAGAGATATTTTAGGCATCAAAAGTGGTGATTTTACAGATGCAGTTTTGGAGGTAGAAAATCCAAATGAAGTGCCATTTGTGATAGCAAAACTAAGTGAAATGAATCCACAATTTAAAGCAACCACAAAAAATGAAGTGATAAAAGATTTTAAACTTCTTTACCATTATAAAAATGGTTGGTTTTTGGTGCTTTTTTTAGTCTCTTTTGCTACATTTGGAATCATTTTTTATGATAAAGCAAGTGGGCTTAGGAGCGAAGAGCGAAAAGAGATAGGCATTTTAAAAGCTATTGGTTGGGAGATTAGGCATATCATTTATCTAAAACTTTTTGAAAGTATGATTATCTGCATGAGTGCGTTTTTACTTGGTATAATGCTTTCTATACTTTATGTCTATTTTTTAAATGCACCCATTTTAAAGTACGCATTTACAGGCTATAGTTATCTTAAACAAGATTTTAATCTTGTATTTATTTTTAATATAAAAGAGTTTGCACTACTCTTTTTTTGTACTGTTCCGATGTATATAGGCGTTAGTATAATTCCTGCATGGAAAGTGGCTACGCTGGATTTGGCAAAGGTGTTAAAATGATTGAGATAAAAAATGTAACTAAGATTTTTAACGAACATAAGCCAAGTGAATTTAAGGCATTAAAAGATGTAACTTTTCATGTAAAAAAGGGTGAGATTTGTGTGCTAAAAGGAGTAAGTGGGAGCGGGAAAAGCACACTTCTTGGCATAATCGCTGGGATTTACAGACCAAGTTTTGGTGAAGTTTTGATTGATAATAAAAGCATTACGAAACTCCCTGAAAATTTTTCAGCCAAATTTAGAAGAGACAATATCGGAATTATTTTTCAAAATTTTAATCTTATACCAACTTTAAGTGTAAATGACAATATTTTATTGCCAACCATTGTAGAAAAAGATTTTAAAAATACCCACTTAAAAAAACTTCTTAAAGACTTTGGTTTGGAAGAAAAGGCAAATAATTTAGCTAAAGATTTGTCTGGTGGCGAGGCTCAAAGGGTTGCTATCATAAGAAGTTTAATCAATTCTCCAAAAGTGGTTTTGTGTGATGAGCCAACGGCAAATTTGGATAAAAATTTAAGCATAAAGTTACTCAAATATTTTAAACAGATAAAAAATTTAGGCTACACACTTTTAATCGCAACCCATGATGATATTTTTTATAATTGGAGCGAAGTAGATAAGATAGTTGAGCTACAAAAGGGCAAAGATTGATATTTTTAAGCTCCCATTTGATAAGCATTTTTATAGTTGATACTATTATTTTAATTCTTGGATTCATTTCACTTTATTGGGCGATTAAGATAAGTTTGTATTTTGACATTAATGAACCTAATGAGTTTCAGTATAACTTAGCAACAAAAAGCTATCTTGTATCAACTATCATATCATTTACGCTTCTTTGCAAGCTTTTACTTTTTTTATATTTTATATGGAGTATGGATTTTTTATCCTCTTTGATTCCCGGAGCCATGTGTGCTGCTGGAGTTGTGGGGGCAAGTAAGTTTGGTTCATTTATGCTGTTTATTAAGATATTAAATCTTTTTTTACTTAGCTCATGGCTTATCTTAAATGGGTATGACTTGAAAAGTGAAATATCAGAATTTATGAATAAAAAGTTTTATTTTTTTCAAGCCATTTTTTTAGTTTTAGTTTTAGAATTTGTTTTACAAATCGCTCACTTTAACTCTATTTCACTAAACTCTCCTGTGACATGTTGTAGTGTTATTTTTTCTCAAAATAGTTTTAATTCACTTCCATTTTATCAAAAAAATGAGTTCATTTTAGGACTATTTGTTGTAAGTTTTGTTTTGACTTGTATATTTAGTAGTTTTAAAAAACCTCTTTTCTTTTCTTTAATTTCTATCATTTTTTCTTTAAGTAGTATTTATGCACTAATTAGATTTTTTTCTCCATACATTTACGAACTCCCGACCCATAAATGTCCTTTTTGTTTGCTACAAAGTGAATATTATTTTATCGGATATTTTATATATGCTTTGATTTTTTTCTCTATGCTATTTGCCACTTTTGCTCTAACTCTTAAGTTTATTGGCAAACAAATGACAAAAAAATACTATACTTTTGCTTTGATTGTGAATGTTTTACTATTTTTAATTTTAGTCTTTTATACATTAAGTTATTATCTTGAAAATGGAGTTTGGCTTTAAGTATTTACTAGCAAACTAAGAGATAAAATCTCTCAGTTTGAAATTTAAACTTTTTATATGGTTGTCATTAAAGTAGATTTTAGCACAAATTTCTACTCCTCCACCCAAACAAGTGATATTTTAGTATTGTAAATATCAGCTCTTCTAGGCTTTATTAAAACGCTTTGTATTGGGTGATTTTCTAAGCTAAACTCATTTTCTAACTCTTCTAAATCTTTGGCAAATTCATTTTTTAGCTCCTCTATTTGAGAGTTTAAATAGTCAATATTTTCTTCAGCTCTTTTTACATCACCTCTTTCTTTCATGACGCCACTAGCTTGTCTTATGCTTGAACTTGCATTTGAAATATTTGTACGCGAAAAGAGATTTCTTCCAAAAATAGCACCTAAAATCGACGCTCCTATACTAATGGCTGAAGTGGTAGCCTTTGAGATAACATCACCTTTTTCTTTATCAAGCTTAAGTAAAGCAGAGTTTAGTTTGTTCTCAAGTGATATTTGCTTTTTTTCAAATTTTTGTTTTAAATCTTCGATTTTTTTGTTCTTTAGCTCTTCAAACTCATCTTTAACTTGTGTAATAAAATCTTGTTTTGAATCTTTTACGGTTGAGAAAAGTTTTAATTTTTTATTGTAAAAAATCTCAAGTCTTTCATTTTGATAAAGATAGTTTTGAAACTCTTTTTCAATAGATTTTAAATCTTGTAAAGTATATGGCTTGAAACTTGAATTTGGCTTTTTTCTGCCCTCATTTTGGAGTTTTAATGTTTGCAAATTTTGCCAATCTATTTCATCGTCATTTAATGGCAAAAAGTAACAAATCTCTTTTTTTTCATCTATGTTTTTATCTGTTTTTACAAAATTTACTTTTGCCTCAAGCCTTAAAAATGGTGCTAAAATATAATCATTTGAATTTGAATAATAACTATAACTCTCTTTTATACCAAGTGAGTTTATAGGTTTTTTATCTAAAACTATAAGTGAACTTTTAGTGATAATAGGTTCATTTAATAAGCCTATTATCATCTTTTTTTTATCTCTCATCAAAGTCGAGATTTGCTCTTTATTTAAAGGTCCTTTTAAAAATGATAGCACCCATCTTGTGCTAAAAACAATCAGGTTTTCTTCATGGATATTTTTAAGTAAAAAGTGTCTTTTTTTGATGTTTGATAGAAGTTTAAGCAATTGCGATTTTGAATATTTACTACCCTTTATGCCCTCAAGCCCATCAATGACTCTTTGTTTGTCTTGTGATGTTTGAAGTCTTCCAATGAACCATGTGCCGATATTTGAAAGCCCTTTATAGTCTAAATCTACAGGATTTTGTGTTGAAAGTACAACTCCAATACCATAAGCACGAGCTTGTTTTAAAAGTGTAAGCATTGGAAGTTTTGAAGGCGGATTTTGATTTGGTGGAAAATATCCAAAAATCTCGTCCATATATAAAAGCATTTTTAGTCTATTGCTTCCTTGTGAATTTCTCATATATTCGATAATTTTATTTAAAAGAAGTGTTACAAAAAACATTCTTTGTTTATCATTTAAGTGTGCAATCGAGAAAATATTAACTTTTGCCTTACCTTCATCGTTAAATAGCATTTTTGTAATATCAAGCTCAACTCCTTGCAGATATGAAGAAAAAGAGGGACTTGCTACAATACTATTTAGCTTCATAGCAAGCTCCATTCGTTCATTTTTAGGATAAAAATCTTCTAGGTTAAAAACACCTATTTTTCTAAATAATGGAGATACTATTTTTTCTATTAAACTTTCGAGATCGATGTTATTTTTCTTGCGAAAAGTTCTAAGCAAAATGTTTGATAAAAGCACAAACTCTTTACTACTTTGCGTAATATTTTTAACATCGGCTAAGTTTAGTATACTAAAGACTATAGAGTTTATATAGACATTTAAAAGTTCATTATTTTCTAAAATCTCTTCACACGGAGCTTTAAAACTAGATATCAATCTAACAGGTACACCCGCATTTGAAGCTGGAGTGTATATAGTAAAATCACCGCTATCTTTGAGTGCCTTAATCCTTTGTAAATCTTGGTCAGAATTTTTTATGCCATCTTTCCAAATTGAAGATATTTTTTTAGCATATTCACTAACACTTTGCCCATCTTTTAGCATATCTTTATCGATCCAAGGTTCATAATCGCTTGGCTCTTGGTTTGGAAAGGTTAAAAGTAGATTGCCCATATCACCTTTTGGGTCAATTATAAACGATGGAATGTTATCTATAGTAGCTTCTTCGATTAAGCCAATACCAAGACCAGTTTTTCCGCTACCTGTCATTCCAATAATTAGTGCATGGGTTGTAAGATTTTTATTTTCATAAACCACAGGAGTTGTGGAGTTTTCTTTATATCCTAAGTAAAATAGTTTTAATTGTTCGTATATCTTTTTCATATTCTCCCTTAATATTTGTGGAAGTCTCCCCCTTATTTTTTAAAATATTAAAAGAATTTTTTAGCCATTCCCATCAAATCATCAACTACAGAACCATCGCCATCTTGATCAATAAAGCCTGTTATCATTGAAGTAAGCGAATTTGTATCATTTACATTTCCACCAGTCTTTTTATTTAACATTCCCATAACTAATGGAGCCACCATTGGTAAAAGTTTAGAGATTGAACTTGAATCAATCCCAAGAGACTCGCCAATATTTGACGCTAAAGATTTGCTGCTTTCTTTTGAGCCAGTTAGCTCTCCTAGCATCGCATTTCCAATATTTTCATCATCAATTACACTCTCATTATCAACATTAGATTTACTAATCATATCCAAAAGATTACTAGAGTCCGAGTCCGAGTCAAGATTTTCTTTTGCTTTTTTCATAAGCTCAGGAGCCAATTTTCCAATAACTGCACCAATGCTTGAGGCATCAAGACCTGTTTTTTCGCTCATCTTTCCAAGCATATTTGGATTTGACATTAACATTTGCAATAATTCGTTCATTTTATTTTCCTTAAACAGTAAATTTATCCATAATTTTAACACTTTAGTCTTAATGAACACTAACACTCTTTAATATTCTACCAATTTTTTCTTTAAAATTTACAAAATTAAGCTTAATATAAACAAAAATTAAATTTATTTTGGTATAATCAGCCCTTATCTTAATTACTACAAAAAACTGAAGTAAAATAAAAATATATTTAAAAAGGATACAAAAATGTCAAGAAAGTGTGCAATTACTGGAAAAGGTCCAATGGTAGGAAACAATGTTAGCCACGCGCATAACAAAACGAAAAGAAGATTTTTACCAAATCTTAGAACTGTTCGCATAACACTAGAAGATGGCACAACAAGAAAAGTAAAAGTTGCAGCCTCTACTCTTAGAACACTTAAGAAAAACTCTTAATATTATATATGATATAAGGAGTTTTGAGCGTGAGCATTGGGAAAAAAATTGCAAATTTTCTCAATTGGGAGACTAAAGCAAGCCCAGAAATAAACCTCAATGATGACTTATACGAACAATTAAAGCCTTTTAGATTTCCCCTTATCGCTATCGTTTTGATGATGATGATTGGGGGACTTGGCTATGTCATTATAGATGACTTTACCCTCATGGAGGGTATTTACCAAGCAGGGATTACATTTACTACTGTTGGATTTACTGAAGTAAATGAGATTTCTGATGCTGGAAGAGTTTTTACTTTAACTTTAATCATACTCGGATTTGGAGTTTTCTCTTTTTCCATCGGTATCTTAGTCGATACTTTAGAAAAAGGCGATTTGGTTCGCATTATAAAGGAGAGAAGTATGCTTTATAAAATCGCAAGATTAAAAAACCACTATGTCATTTGCTATCATAATGAATTTACAATACAATTAGCAAAACAGTTTAGAGAAAGCCATGTACCTTTTGTAGTGGTTGATTCTAATCCAGATATTTTATCTTTAGCCCAAAAGTACCGCTACCCTTATGTGCTTCAAGAAGACCCCCATACTGAAATAGCCCTTCTAAAAAGTCACTTTTCAAGCGCAAGAGGCATGATAACACTAAGTAAAAATGTAGCAGACAATATCGCTCAAATCGCTTCAGCTAGGCTTTACGAAAGAGAGCTACAAAGAAGACCATATTTTATACTAGCAAATGCTGATAATGAAAGCGATGTGGAGAAGTTAAAAAAGCTAGGAGCCGATAGCGTCATTTCTCCATCTCAACTTTTAGCCCAAAGAATAAGCATGATAAGTCTGCGTCCAGATATGCAAAATATCTTTGAAAATGTTTTATATAAAAGAGATATATCCATAAGTTTAGAGCAAGTAAAAGTGCCAGATTATTCATGGATGAGATTTAAAAAACTAAAAGAGGCTCATTTGAGAGATATAACAAATGTAAGTATTGTCGGTATAAAAGACAACAAAGGCAAATTTCACCCAATGCCAAAAGGCGATGTGCTAATCGGCACAGGCTACACCCTTTTAATAGTCGGCACCAGCGAAGGCATAGAAGACACTAAAAGAATTATCCAAAAAAACTATAAACCAGATGAGCTAAAATATATATAAAATAATGTGAAATAAACAATAAAAATTTTAGTATAAAATCAAAAGAAAACTTTGTTTTTATAATTAACATAATATTATCTATTATGCTTTTATATATTTTGATAAACGCTGTTAGTATAGATACTTTAACTACATAACATATTTTTAGCCATACCACTGCTAACTAGTATCCTATGTTTATATTGAGGTGTAATAATGCCATCTCAAACAATAACTAAACACCATAAGCCACAATCAAATATTTTTTATCATAGCAACTAGTTATAATTTCACAAAAAAATATTCACAATCTGATACTTTTATGTTTGCTTATAGAATTTCGTAATTATTTGAAGTGGAATTATTTAAAATTTTAGTGAATTTGATTAGTCCAAATCCTAGAGTTTAATTATTTTTTAATATATATATATATA
>PDWI01002931.1_pt1 | contig 25002 bp, 19 predicted proteins | sample 1430891 | NCBI WGS metagenome assembly PDWI01 (sample SAMN01162508, study PRJNA174530) | Oral metagenome, whole genome shotgun sequencing project. | biome: Marine environment; feature: Marine mammal; material: Swab sample of the gingival sulcus; isolation source: swab sample of gingival sulcus...
GGTAATGGAGGATATAATATTATAAGAGGGACAGCTCATCCTGTTTCTGGATATATGGAAGATGTATTTGCTCTTTATATGGCTGAGAGAATTAATAATAACTCGGTTCAATACCTTGTCGATAAGTTGATTTCTATTAGATTTAGTGAAAAAGATAGAGCAACAACTTTTAAACCTGATTTGGCAATATTAGAAAATAACGAACTTAAGGAATATTTTGATTTAAAAACAAATCTTGGCTGGAATAGAGATTTCGAAAAGTATTTAATAAAAAAAAATGAATTAATCAGCAAAATTAAAGGAAGAAATGGATGGATTTACTTTTCTAAAGAAAAGATTCAAGGAATTACATACTCTAATGAATTGAGGTACAAAATGGTTGTTTTTAATGGATGGAATATTAATCCTGACCAATTAACTAAAAATATTGAATTTGCATCTCAGTTAGAAAATGTTGAGATATTTATACTTAATACATGGGATAAAGAAACAAGAAAATTGAAGCTTGATAATAATGCTTTTGATAATCTAATTGATTAGCATGGAACTTGGTGGAATAATTGAAAAACTTAAACTTGCATGCAATAAAGATGATGTAGAAAGATAATTTTTTGAACTTACTTGTGTAGTATGGGAATAATATTGAAACAGGAATCTGTTCTGTAGCTTGTGAAGTAATTTATCGCTTGACTGGTGGCAACGAAAAAAGGAAAGTTATTATAAAAGAAATAACAAATGGTGAGATTACACAGCAAAGTAGTTGTGATTTAACAGATTTAAATCAAATAATTAACGAAACCAATACATGCTTAGTCGGATAAGATAAATTTATGCCCAAATGGTTTGAGAGTAACAAGAACGTCAAAAGGAGTACATTAAAAAAGGCAAATTATTTCTATGAAACAGGACTTTTTGAAAGTAGTAAATCTAGTATCCTTAAGTATTCTGTTGAATAAAAGATGTCAATGTGCTATTAGAATGAGTATAAATTCATCATTAATTGAAAATAAACACTATTTAGTGTTATAAAATATCAAATACGCCTACACAGTTATAGATAAGAATTATAGTGTTTTACCATTGAATTGTTGGTAATCCTTTTTCTGCTAAAAACTGATTGGTTAATACAAAATGATTATTACCAAAAAATCCTCTGTATGCTGATAAAGGAGATGGGTGTACAGATTTTAATATTAGATGTCCATTTTTTGTGTCTATTAACTGTGCTTTCTTTTGTGCATAGTTTCCCCATAAAATGAAAACAACATTCTTTTTGTTGGAAGCAACTGTTTTAATAACGGCATCTGTAAATTCTTCCCAACCTTTCCCTTGATGAGAACCTGCTTTATGGGCTTCTACTGTTAATGTTGCATTAAGAAGTAGCACGCCTTGATTAGCCCAGTGTGTTAAATTCCCGCTTTGGGGAGTTGGAGTTTTGGTACTTTGTTCTATTTCTTTGAAAATATTTATTAAAGATGGCGGTTTCTCTATCCCATCAGGAACAGAGAAACACAAACCATGTGCTTGTCCTACATTGTGATAAGGGTCTTGTCCGATAATAACGACTTTTGTTTTATCGAAAGGACAACTGTCAAAAGCATTGAATATTAGTTTAGCAGGTGGAAATATTTTTTTTGTTTTGTATTCCGACCTTACAAAATCTGTTAATTCCTTAAAGTAAGGTTTGTCAAATTCAGATTGTAGGAGTTGTTGCCAACTCTTTTCTATTCTAACATTCATGAAATTTATAATTTTATGATAAGTTTCTTTTCAAACTATTAAGTGCTTGTTCCAAAACTTTACGAGGACAACCAATATTTAGTCTTAAATGTTGTTCTCCACCAGGACCAAATGTTGTTCCTTTATTCATTCCTATTCCGACTTTATTTACCATAAAATCTTGTAACTCATCAGTATCCATTCCTAATTCCGAGCAATCTAACCAAACAAGGAAAGAGGCTTGTGGTGTCATCGGTTTTATTTGTGGAATATTTTTTTTGAAAAAATCAAGAACAAACTCTAAGTTGCTTTGAACATAACTTAACATTTGTTCTACCCAATCGCTACCTTGTTCATAGGCTGCTCTTGCAGCGGTATATGCAAAAATATTTCCATGTCCTAAATGTGAACTTTCTAAAAATTGTTGAAATTTCTCTCTAATAACTGGATTTGGAATTATATAAGAAGAACTTATTATGCCTGCCATATTGAACGTTTTGCTTGGAGCGATATAAGTTACACTATTTTGTTCTGCTAATTTAGAAACTGTTGCAAATGGAGTATGTTTTTCTCCTTTTAGAGCAACATCTGAATGAATTTCATCTGAAACAACCAGTATGCCATGCTTATAGCAGATGTCTGCTAAGCGTGTTAATGTCTCTTTATCCCAAGTTCTACCTCCAGGGTTATGTGGATTGCAAAGTACAAAAACACGTGTTTTCCCTGTTATTTTTCTTTCTAAATCCTCAAAGTCCATTTCAAATCTTCCATTAACAACTTTTAAAGGATTATAAACAACTTGTCGATTGTTGTTACGGGTAACTTCTATAAAAGGTGGATATACAGGAGGTTGTACAATTATTTCATCGTTTCTTTGGGAAAAGGTATTGATAGCAAATGAAATACTTGGAACAATACCTGCTAAAAATCCCATCCATTCTGTTTCTACTTTCCAGTTGTGTCGTTTAGCAATCCAATTTGTAATGCTATTGAAGTACTCTTTACAAGGTACGGTATATCCCATAATTGGGTGTTCACAACGTTTTCTTATAGCATCTAAAATGAAATCAGGGGTAGCAAAATCCATATCTGCTATCCATAAAGGAATGATGTCATCTTTTCCAAAGATTTCATTACATTTTTCTATTTTCATAGCACCTGTATTGTGCCTATCTATAACTTTATCAAAATCGTATTTCATTGTAATTAAGTTAAAAAATTAGAGGACAAAAATAAGATTTTAAAAATATTTATCCAAACACTAACTTACTCTTTTTTGAAAATAATTTTTGTACCTATACATCCATTAGGATAATCTATATTTAAAATATCAGATAAAGTAGGAGCAATATCTATTGTTTGGTAAATAGTATTTATTGTTCGGGGTTTTAAATTATTTCCCATAAAAAAGGCTGAATAATAGGACTGAAAAGGGTTGGGGTATATGCCTGTTTTTTGCTTATTTTTACTTATTTCCCAACCGTTTTTTAATACAACAAAAACATCTCCTCTATTTTTAGGATTTGTTGAATTTTGAAAAATATTGATAATATCTCCTCTTTTTAAGTTATAATCTTGAATGACTTCGCTTGGATAACAATTTGTTACTCCTTCAAAATTGTTGAAAAAATCAATAACCTCTTTTTTTATTTCTGAGAGTTTAATATTTTTCTTTTTTATTGCTTTGTAATTGAGGTAAATTTGATTTTGAAAGTATTGGCTAATCCATTTTTCTTGTCCATAAAGTGCTGTTAAATAACTATTCAGTAGTGCTATGGCTCTATCTATTTTAAAATAATCTACCAAAATCTTATTTTGTTTTAATTTTTCCACACTATCACTTATAATGGTATTACCAAGCAGTACGAAAAGAACATTTTCTTTACCCAATTTTGTTTCTATTTGATAAATAAGATGTTGTAATATTTCATCAAGGCGTACATACATATCTTCTTGTTCGGCAGAATGTAGTGTGAAATTAGTTGTGTTAAATGGTAAAACATTAAAATTGAGCATTAAAGCATCACAATAATTATCCATTCCTAAATTTTCATTCTCAAAAACTCTTTGTGCTAATTGATACACCAATTCATTCCCATTTGGCATATTTGCTAACGATATTTGATAAGGATAAAGTCTGTTTTTATTGTTTGTTGAATGAGCAAATTCCTTTGTTCTTGAACCATTTTCAGTAGGATATTGATAGTTTATTATTTTTCCTATCGGTGTCCATGTCTTGTTGATTATTGTTTGGCAATCTTGGCTTTTGTTCATCTCTTTTGCCCAGTAAGAGAGTTTATTATAATAAGGTGAAGTTGTCCATTGTTTTTTTTGTGCATCAATCCATGTAACTGAATTTGCATTGTGTCCACCGAGTAAAATCGCATTTTGTGGATTAATTGCTATGGAATGCACTTTTGATAGTGGATATTTTAATTTTAATTGGTCGGTAATGGTTGTTGTAATTAATGAATTGGCAGAATAAAATTCATCTTTTTCATTTCTTAAAATAGGCTTAATTGTTTCTTTTCTTTTATTAAAGTAGTTATCTGCTGTAATTCCGTTGAAGTTGGGATAGGTTCCTGTTAATATGGTTGCTATATCAGACGATTGACTAGGTAGAATAGGGTGCTTTAACCTTTCAAAATAGAGACTTTCGTTTATTATTTTTCTAAATCCTCCGACACTTAATTCTTTTTCCAATAATTGGATATGTTCTTGTTGAAATCCATTAATTTTCACTACAACTAATAGTTTGGGAGAATTAGCATTAATATATTGTCCTATCCCCAAAAAGATAGAAAGTAGAAGTAAAATTTTTATTTGTGTTTTCATTGTTGTCTTTTATCCAAAATTATGTATAAAGTTATTGGCAAATGTACATGATAAATTTTAATTATTAGATATAGATTAATAAAAATAATTTTTTGTTATAAATCGGTTTTTTCTTAAAAATATTGTATTTTTGTAGGCAATTCTTCAAAAATGATTGTGTCTATGGAAAAACAACATCGTAATTTGGTTTCAATAACAGATTTTAATAAAGAGGAGATATTGGATATTCTGCATTTAGCATCTGATTTTGAACAAAACCCCAATCGTAATTCATTAACAGGTAAAGTGATAGCGACACTTTTCTTTGAGCCTTCTACTCGTACTCGTTTAAGTTTTGAAACAGCCGTTAGCCGTTTAGGTGGACGAATTATCGGTTTTTCAGATGCTTCTACGACAAGTTCTGTTAAAGGAGAAACATTACATGATACTATAAAGATGGTTGCTAATTATGCCGATGCTATCGTGATGCGTCATCCATTGGAAGGTGCTTCTCGTTATGCTTCGGAAATTTCACCAGTGCCAATTATCAATGCAGGAGATGGATCTAATCAACACCCTTCGCAAACTCTTTTGGATTTGTATTCTATTTTGAAAACGCAAGGAACACTTGAGAACTTGAACATCTGTTTGGTCGGTGATTTAAAATATGGTCGTACTGTGCATTCGTTGATAATGGCAATGTCTCATTTTAACCCAACTTTCAAATTCATCTCTCCTAACGAACTGAAAATGCCCACAGAATACAAACTTTTTTGTGAAAAAAGAGGAATAAAGTACACCGAAACAACAGAACTCTTGGATAATTTTAATGATGCTGATGTTTTGTATGTTACAAGAGTTCAAAAAGAGCGTTTTATTGATATGCTTGAATTTGAAAGGGTTAAAAATAGTTATACCTTAAAAAATGAGATGTTGGAAAAGACAAAAGATAATTTGAGAATAATGCACCCACTACCTCGTGTGAATGAGATTTCTCCTGATGTGGATAGCAGCCCAAAAGCGTATTATTTTCAACAGGCAAAAAATGGAATGTACGTGCGTCAAGCAATAGTTACTAAAATGATAGGAGCATAAATTATGGAAAAAAAACTACAAGTCGCGGCATTAAGAAATGGAACGGTAATAGACCATATTCCATCTGATAAATTATTTCAAGTATTTACAATTCTTCATTTACAACATTGTGAAAATACAATTACTTTTGGAAACAATCTTGAAAGTAAAACAATGGGTAAAAAGGGAATTATTAAGATTTCGGAAAAGTTTTTTGCTGATGAAGAGATAAACAAAATATCGTTGATAGTTCCCAATGCCAAAATCAATATTATTAAAGAGTACGAAGTGGTAGAAAAACGCTCTTTACAACTGCCTAAAACGATAAAAGATATTGCTGTTTGTCCTAATCCTGTTTGTATTACCAATCATCAACCGATAATGACAAAATTTAATGTTTTGGCAGAAGATAAGATTAAACTAAAATGTCATTATTGTGAAAAAGAGGCTAAATTGGAAGAGGTGAAAATTAAATAATCAATGCAAAATATAGAGAATTATAAGAAAGAAAAATTAACCATTAATTTAGTTTGGGCAAATGTTTTTAGTTTCATAATATTTCTCCCAACTATTTTACTCTTTACACTGCCTTATTATCTTATTTGGGGAATAAATTCTCATGGATTTATACATACGTTCAGTCCTATTAAAAGCATCTATATACTTGTCGTTTTAATTTTAGGAATTGTTGTACACGAACTAATCCATGGGATATTTTGGGCTATATTTGCAAAAAAAGGATTTCACTCTATTAAATTTGGAGTACTTTGGGTAATGCTAACTCCTTATTGTCATTGCAAAGAACCCTTAAAGGTAAAGCATTATATTATAGGGGCAATAATGCCTGCTGTTCTTTTAGGGTTTCTACCAGCCATACTATCAATTATTATTGGTAATGTGTGGTTTTTAATCTTTGGAATCTTTTTTACAATAGCCGCAGCAGGAGATTTCTTAATTGTTAATTTGTTGCGTAAAGAAAATAGAAATGACTTAGTACAAGACCATCCTTCAGAAGCAGGTTGTTATATTTATCGTAAACTAAATTCAAATTAGTATATCAAAATATTATGGAACAAGAAAATAAAACAAAACAACGCAAACACACTTCGTGGAAAGCAGGAACAATGGTTTATCCACTTCCTGCTGTGATGGTGTCGTGTGGAAAATCGGAAGAAGAGTATAATATTATTACCGTCAGTTGGGTAGGGACGATTTGCACCGATCCGCCTATGTGCTACATTTCTGTTCGTCCATCTAGACATTCATACGAAATTATCAAACGAACAGGTGAATTTGTCATAAACTTAACCAACGAAGAGTTGGCACGAGCAACTGATTGGTGTGGCGTGAAAAGTGGAAAGGATTGTAATAAATTTGAACAGATGAATTTGACTGCTGTACAAGGAGAAATGGTTGATGCTCCTATTATTGAACAGTCACCACTTTGTATTGAGTGCAAAGTAAAAGAGATTAAACCTCTTGGAACACACGATATGTTTATTGCTGAAGTGGTTAATGTACAGGCAAAAACAGAATTTATTGACCCTGAAACAGATAAATTTGACCTTGAAAAAGCGAAATTAATTAGTTATTCGCACGGATATTATTACGGACTTGGAAAAGAGTTAGGACATTTTGGTTGGTCGGTAAAAAAGAATAAAAAACGTAAAAAGTAAATATTTAATAAAAATAAAATGAAAAGAGATAACGAAGTTTTTGATATTATTGAGCGTGAAAAACAACGTCAAATAAAAGGAATAGAACTTATTGCTTCTGAAAATTTTGTGAGTGAACAAGTAATGGAGGCAATGGGAAGTGTGCTAACAAATAAATATGCCGAAGGATATCCTGCAAAGCGTTATTATGGTGGTTGTCAGGAGGTTGATAAGACGGAACAGTTGGCAATAGATAGAATAAAAGATATTTTTGGAGCAGAATGGGCAAACGTACAACCTCATTCGGGAGCACAAGCCAATATGGCTGTTCTTTTAGCATGTTTACAGCCTAATGATAAATTCTTAGGTCTGAATTTAGCACATGGAGGACATCTCTCTCATGGTTCTCCTGTTAATAGTTCGGGTATCTTGTATCAAGCATTGGAATACAATGTAAAAGAGGATACAGGGCTTGTAGATTATGACCAAATGGAAGAAGTGGCAAGAAAAGAGCGTCCAAAATTGATTATTGGAGGTGCTTCTGCTTACTCTCGCGAGTGGGATTACAAACGTATCAGAGCGTTGGCAGATGAAATTGGAGCAATATTTATGGTGGATATGGCTCATCCTGCTGGTTTGATTGCAAGTGGATTGTTGGATAATCCCGTGAAATATGCTCATATTGTAACTTCTACTACTCATAAAACTTTGCGTGGACCTCGTGGAGGGATTATTCTTATGGGAAAAGATTTTCCAAATCCTTTTGGTAAGAAAACGAAAAAAGGCGAAATTAGAATGATGTCTTCTTTGTTGGATTCGGCTGTATTCCCAGGTGTACAAGGAGGTCCTTTGGAACATGTAATTGCTGCTAAGGCTGTTGCTTTTGGTGAATGTATGCAACCAGAGTACAAAGAATATCAATTGCAAGTGAAGAAAAATGCTATTGCTTTGGCTGATGCTTTGGTAAAACGTGGATTTAAGATTATTTCAGGTGGTACGGACAATCACTCTATGTTGGTGGATTTAAGGACAAAATATCCTGATTTAACAGGAAAAGTGGCAGAAAAAATATTGGTAGAAGCCGATATTACTTGTAATAAAAATATGGTTCCTTTTGATTCTCGTTCACCATTCCAAACCTCTGGAATACGTTTGGGAACACCTGCTATCACAACTCGTGGTGTAAAAGAACCATTTATGGAAAAAATTGCAGAAATGATAGAAACTGTTCTTTCTAATATTGAAAATGAAGAAATCATTGCAAAAGTTAGAACAGAAGTGAACGAAGAGATGAGTAAATATCCTCTTTTTGCTTGGTAATTTCTGTCTGTTATAATTTGAAGAGGTTGTTTGATTTTTATCGGATAACCTCTTTGTTATTAAGTGCTTTTAATATGTAGAGATGTCAATACAAAAGGTCTATCGTTTTTAGTAGATTTATAATATGAAAAATAGATTAGAGATTTAATCTATCCTTTGAGTTCTATCGTTTAATTGATTTTAGAGATTGATTATTTTTTACTATTTTTGCATGAGAAAACAAATATTAAAAATTAACTATAAATATATTGCAATTATGAAACCAATGAAAGAGAGTTTGTTGCAGAAAGCAAGAGCAGATTATCAACCTAAACTGCCAGTTGCTTTAACAGAAAACGTAGTACTTAAAGAGGGAAAACCAACAGAATCTGTTGCTGACCAAAAAGAGATACAGAATTTATTCCCTAATACTTATGGAATGCCACTTATCACTTTTGAAAAAGGTGAACAAAAAGAATATCCAGAAATAAATGTGGGAGTGATTCTATCTGGTGGACAAGCACCTGGTGGACACAATGTTATTTCAGGGCTATTTGATGGACTAAAACGTTTGAACCCTAATAATAAACTGTATGGTTTCTTGGGAGGACCTAGTGGATTAGTTGATCATGAGTATAAACTGTTGACCGATGAAATTATTGATAAATACAGAAATACGGGTGGATTTGATATTATTGGTTCAGGAAGAACAAAATTGGAAGAGAAAGAACAGTTTGAAAAAGGACGTGAAGTTTGTGAAAAATTAAATATCAACGCTATTGTTATTATCGGTGGAGATGATTCTAATACAAATGCCTGTGTTTTAGCAGAGTATTATAAGCAAACAGGTGCTAATATTCAAGTTATAGGTTGTCCTAAAACTATTGATGGAGACCTTAAAAACGAAATGATAGAAACTTCATTTGGTTTTGATACAGCCTGTAAAGTTTATTCTGAATTAATTGGTAATATTCAGAGAGATGCTAATTCTGCGAAAAAATATTGGCACTTTATTAGATTAATGGGACGTTCTGCTTCTCATATTGCATTAGAATGTGCTTTGCAAAGTCAACCTAATATTTGTCTTATTTCAGAAGAGGTGGCTGAGAAAGAGATGACATTAGATGATGTTGTTGAAGATATTGTTAAGGTTATTGTAAATAGAGCAAACTTTGGTTCTAATTATGGTACCATTCTTATTCCAGAAGGATTAATTGAGTTTATTCCTGCAATGAAAAAATTAATTGCAGAATTGAATGACATGTTGGCTCATAATGATGATTTTAGTGCTTTGAAAACAGAAGATGAGCAAAGAGAATATGTTAAAAGTGCATTAAGTGCAGAAAGTCTACCTATTTTTAGAAGTTTACCTAAAAGTATTGCTAGACAATTAACATTGGATAGAGACCCACATGGAAATGTGCAAGTTTCATTAATTGAGACAGAAAAATTACTTATTGAAATGGTCGCTAAACGTTTAGCACAATTAAAAGCAGAGGGTAAGTATAAAGGAAAATTCTCAGCGATAAATCATTTCTTTGGTTATGAAGGACGTTGTGCTATTCCATCTAATTTTGATGCAAATTATACTTATTCATTGGGTATAACGGCTTCTATCTTGATTGCAGAGGGAAAAACAGGATATATGTCATCTGTAAGAAACTTAACTGCTCCAGCAGAAGAATGGATTGCGGGTGGTGTTCCTATCACAATGATGATGAATATGGAAAGACGTCATGGAGAAATGAAACCAGTAATTCAAAAAGCATTGGTACGCTTAGATGGAGAACCTTTCAAATTCTTCGCAGAAAATAGAGAAAAATGGGCTGATTATCAAACAGATTTTATCTATCCAGGACCTATTCAATATTTCGGACCTTCAAAAGTTTGTGATCAACCAACAAAAACTCTTTTATTAGAAAATGATAAATAAAATATTCATTTTATAAATAAAAAAGAGGGGAACTCATTGTCTTTGATGAATTTCTCTCTTTTTTTTGTAAAAAAATAATCTTTTTAGATAAAAATATAAATAAATTAAATACCTTTGTCAGTAATATGACATTTTAATTCTAATTTTGCAATAAATGAGACTTAATTATACAAAGAAATATTATTATCTGTTTATATTTTTATTAAGTTTATTTTTTACTTCTTGTATAACTTCTAGAAGTGTTAATTATCTCCAAGACCCAACAGGTAGTATTCCTGCCTATGATAATGATATTGGTTATAAAGAATATACTTTAGCCCCATTTGATAAATTATATATTCATGTGTATTCGCCCGATGAAGAGACGAATTTATTTTTAAATGGAAATTCTTCTCTTATAGGTGAGCAAACCAATGATTTATATTCTTACACAATAGATAAAAATGGAGAAATAGATTTTCCTGTTGTTGGGAAAATAAGGCTTGATGGCTTGTATATTAGGGAGGCAAAAAAAGTGATAGAACGTGCTGTAAAGAGTTATATTATAGATGATTGTGCCGTAGATGTGAAACTCGTGGAGCGATATTTTAGTGTTATAGGGGGGGATATAAATGGACGTTTTAGTATATATAAAGAGAAAATGAATATCTTTCAAGCACTTGCTTTGGTCGGAAATATAGGAATATATGGAGATAGAACTAATATTAAAATATTAAGAGAAACACCCGACGGAGTTCAAATAAAAACTTTTGATATTAGAAGTAAGGATATTATAAATTCTGAATTTTATTATATTCAACCTAATGATGTTCTTTATATTCAAGAAGTTAATAGTCAGTTCTTTTCTGTTACCAATATTGGAACAGCCTTTTCTACTGTTGCAACAACGCTCTCGTTTGGTTTATTTATTTATAATATGGTAATGCCTGATAAACGCTAAGACGGAAACTTTACAGAATAGAACTCTCAAAAACTTTTAATAACGTTAATTGATATATGAAAAAATCAAATAATATAAAAAAAATAGAGAAACTGAAACTTTTTCTTTTAATGGTTATAGTTGTTTCTTTTAATTCTTGTTACACTCAAAAAGATAAACGTCTTTTACAGGAATCTAGGTCTCTTCCTTATTATCAGCCTGTTGATTATTCAGAATACAAAATTGCTGTTAATGATGAATTAGTATTTAGAATAATTACCGAAGATGATGAGTTTGTTAATTTGATAGGAGTAGGAAACGCTACTAATAATATTATATCTTATCGTGTATATCCTGATGGAACTATTGATGTGCCTTTTATTGAGAAAATAAAAGTGGCTGGAAAAACAATTCCAGAAGCAGAATTAGAGATTAAAAGAAAGTTTGGGGAAATAATATTGAAGAGTTTACAGATAAAATTAACTTTGAAAAATAAAGTTTATACAGTACTCGGAGAGGGGGGGAATGGTATTTTCCCTATTTATAAAGATAAACTTAATATATATCAGGCACTTGCACAATCAGGTAGGATTGCTTTGAGTGGAGATAGAAAACATATTAAAATAGTAAGAGAGGAAGATGGAAAACCTAAAATATTAGAGTTTGATATACGTCCACAGTCTGTCATTGATTCGAAATATTACTACGTATATCCTAATGATATTATTTATGTACAAAAAGAAAGTTCAAGTTTTTATAAATCAAACAGTTATTTTGAACTTATCGGCTTGATAACATCTTCAATATCGTTGTTTTCTACAGTCTATTATTATACCAAATACAAGTAAAATTATATAAAGTATTTTCTAGGTAAAAAACACAAGATATTAAAATTATAATAATTATATATGGAAAAACAAACACAAGTTCAGCCACAATTTAATGATAGTGAAGAATCCGACTTTGATGTTATGGGTTGGGTAATGTTCTTTTTACATTACTGGTATCTTTTTGTATTATTCGCAATATTAGGATTTGGTGCTGCTTATTTGAAAAATAGAACATGGTTAGAAGTGTATGAAACCAAAGGTACATTGATGATAGAGGAGAGTAGAAACCGTTCCTATCAAAGTTTTATGCAGGGCTTCTCAGTACAAAATGGTTTTAGTATTTTAGATAATCAACCTATTTTGTTAACTTCTTATGATTTGATTAGTAGGGTAGTAGATAGTTTACCCGAGATGTCAATAGATTATTATTCAATAGGAAGATTTAAAACTCGGAATTTATATAAACGTTCTCCCATAAAAATAACCACTGAATATATTGATCCCAATATATATGGTGTTTTATTTAAAGTTCAGTTTCTAAAAGACCAATCTTATGTCATATCTGATTATAATGAAGTCTTGAAAAAAGAAATAAAAATAAAAGGGCGATTAGGATTACCTCTACAACATAGTTTGTTTTTCATAACTATTGATAAGACAGCAGAATATGTGCCTAATAAAACAATATATTTCGTGTTTAGAGATAAAACATCCTTAATTGGTGATTTTTATGGCAGACTTAAACCTGATTTTATCAATGCTTCATCAATCTTAGGAATATCATTAGTAAGCCAGACCCCAGAAAGAGATATAGATTTTATCAATAAGTTGTTTGATGTCTTTTTATATGAAAATTTAGAACAAAAAAACAATGAAGCCACTAAAACGATTAAATTCGTTAATGAACAGTTGACTGAAATTAGAAAAACATTGCAGAAGTCAGAAGGTGAAATAAAGGATTTTAGAGAAGCCAATAATATTGTTGATTTATCAAACCATACTTCTGAAATTTTATCTAAGGCAACACAATATGATGAAGAAAATTCAAGATTAAGTCGTAAAAGAGAATACTTGAAATATTTATCTAAATATCTTACAACGAATTTAAATAAAGGTAATATTGTGGCTCCTGCAAGTTTGGATTTAAATGATCCTATGTTGGTAAATTTAATATCACAATTTAACGAAGCAACTATTAGGCTAAATGAAACATCTGAAAAATATCCTAGTTATCAAGCACGTTTACGAGAAATAGGGAATATAAAAAGAACTATTAAAGAGGTTGTTAAGAGTATGCATAAATCGGTTGAAATAGAACAAAAAGATATTAACCGAAAACTGGCTGTTTTACAAGATGAAATAAATATATTACCTGTTCAAGAATCCCAAATGATAGCACTAGAAAGAAAATATAAAATAGATGAAAACTATTATAATTTCTTTATCAATAAAAAAGTAGAAGCACAGGTACAAAAAGCGGCGAATAGTGCAGATAATCAGATTGTAGATAGGGCGAGGATAGTGAACTTAGTAAATGGTGGAGAAAGAACAAAAACGACTACAACGTATGTTTTAATAGCATTGTTGTTACCAGCAATCTTTTTGGTGCTAAAAGAAGTGCTAAATACTACTATTAGAGGTCCAAAAGATGTAGAGAAAAATAGTAGTTTCCCATTAATAGGAGGTATAAATCATGCTAAATCAGATGATCCACTGTTGGTGTTGAAGCATCCACGTTCAGCATTTACAGAAATGTTTAGGGTCATAAGAACAAAAATTGAATTTATTGTACAGAAAAAATCCAATATAACTCTTCTTTCTACATCAGCCGAATCGGGAGATGGTAAAACGTATATAAATATCAACTTAGCCAATGTCTATTCTATGACAGGTAAGAAAACATTACTTATCGACTTAGATATTCGTAAACCATCTATTGGTAAAAGACTTGGAATAGAGGAACAAGATGGAGTTACTAATTATTTAATTGGGGAAAAAGAGTTAGATGAATTAATCATAAGGAAGAGTGATTTCAAATTTGATTTACTACTTGGGGGAACAATACCACCTAATCCCGGAGAATTGATTCGCTCAAACAAACTTTTTGAAATGTTCCAAAAGTTAAAGAGTATTTATGATTATATTATTGTTGATACTAGTCCGATTGGATTGGTAGCAGATGCGTACTCATTAGCAACAATTACCGATGTTAACTTATTGATTGTTAGAAATGAGAAAACAAATAAATCGTTTTTTAGACAGATAAATGAACATATCAGAAATGATAAACTAGGTAATTTCTATATCATATTGAACGATATTAATACACAATCAAAAGGGTATGCCACGTATGGTAAGAAATATGGTTATGGATATGGTTACGGCTATGGATACGGGTACGGTTATGGTTATGGATACGGTTATGGATATGGGTATAAGTCTAAAAAAGATAATAAATATACTGATTATTATACAGATTAATTTATAATTATTATAAGATGAATTGGTTAACAATAAGAGAGATTATTAAAGAAATCAACTTCTGTATGCTCAATACAACTAATAAAAAAGAGCAAATAGATAGTCGTCCTATGCTAACTGTTTTTGATGATTCGGAAGTAGATTCTCTATTCTTCTTTTGTATGACTAATTCGCAGAAAATCATTGATTTGAGAAATAATAATAATCTGTCTTTATCTTTTCAAGACAATGCAAAAGGAACTTATATTCATATTGTTGGAAATGCTGAAATAATAGATGATATTCCTATCATGCAATCAAAGTGGGACAAAAGACTAAACAAATGGTGGGTTGATGAAGCACAGACAGAAGGGCTTTCCATGATTAAAATGAAAATGAAATCTTGTAGATATTGGACAGAAAAAGAGAATGGTGTGATTGCTTGACATAATATTCAGAGAGTAAATCAATATTGGTTATACTGGTGAAAGGTAACAGATGAAAATAGAATATTATATCGCAAAGCGTATTCATTTCCAAAAGAAAGGAAAGAAAAATGTCGCACGTCCTGCTGTTAAAATAGCATCATTTGGAATGGCTGTTGGTATGTCTGTTATGATTATTGCTGTGGCTGTTGTTGTTGGTTTTAAGAAAGAGATTCGTAAAAAAACAATTGGCTTTGGTTCGCATATTCAAATAACCAATTTTGATAATAATAATAGTTATCAGATGCATCCTATTCGTATAAGTGATTCATTGATTCATCTTATACAACAAATACCTAATGTCAAAAACGTACAGCCTTTTATCACAAAGCCGGGGATTATAAAAACAAGTACAGATTTTCAGGGTATGGTGTTAAAAGGAGTTGATAAAAATTATGATTGGACATTTTTTAAGAACAATTTAATAGAGGGAGAAATTCCTACTGATAGTAATGCAACTCATAAGAATGATGCTTTTATTTCAAAAACTCTTGCCCAAAAGTTTAATCTAAAATTAGGGGATAGTTTTTTAACTTATTTTATGCAAGATAGATTGCGAGTTAGAAAATTAGTTATTAAAGGAATTTACTCTACTAACTTCTCAGAATATGATGAACTTTTTATTTTAACCAATATTAAAACTTGTCAGAAGTTAAATGGTTGGAATGATAATGTAGTTAGTGGTTTGGAGATTAATATTGAGGATTTTTCTCTCTTACAACAAGTTTACACACAAATCTATATGCTTGTTGCCAATCAGTTTGATGAAGATGGAAATGGATATTCTGTTTTAACAATTCAGCAACTTAATCCACAAATATTTAATTGGTTGAAACTTATTGATATGAATGTCTGGATAATATTGATACTGATGACTTTGGTTGCAGGATTTAATATTATTTCGGGTTTATTGATATTGATTTTGGAAAAAACAAATATGATTGGTATTCTCAAATCACTTGGAACAACTGACTGGTCGGTGCGAAAAATATTTCTTTATCAACTTATTTTTATTATAAGTAAAGGCATGTTGTGGGGAAATATTGTTGGGATTTCCATTTGTCTTATTCAGAAAATATTTCATATTATCCCATTAGACCCAGCATCTTATTATATTAATACTGTACCGATAGAATTAAATCTTTTTTACATATTATTACTGAATTTCGGAACAATAATTATTTCTACATTGATGCTTATCGGACCATCTTATTTGATAACAAAAATTTCTCCTGCCAAAACTTTAAAGTTTGACTAAAAGACGATAAAATAATGGATACTAAAATAAAGATATTGCAACTTCGTCAAGAGTTAGAAGAGCATAATTATAATTATTACGTACTTTCAGAACCTACAATCTCCGATTTTGAGTTTGATACCAAGATGAATGAATTGATATTGTTGGAAAAGAGGTGTCCTGAATTTTTTGATGCCAATTCCCCAACACAACGAGTGGGAAGTGATTTAAATAATGCTTTTCGTCAAGTGAAACATCAATATCCAATGTTATCACTTTCAAATACTTATTCGGAAGAAGAACTTGTCGATTTTTACAATAGAATAGTGAAATTGCTTGAAGAAGAGATAGAACTTGTTTGTGAACTTAAATTCGATGGAACTTCTATATCTTTAACTTATGAAAATGGTGAATTAACACAAGCAGTAACACGAGGAGATGGTACACGAGGAGATGATGTTACTGCTAATATTAAAACTATCAAAAGTATTCCGCTGAAATTAAGGGGCGAGAACATTCCATCAAAGATAGAAGTTCGAGGAGAAATTGTAATGCCTTATCAAGTCTTTGAGGAGTTGAATAAAATAAGAGAACAAAATGATGAACCTCTTTTTGCCAATCCTCGTAATGCTGCTTCGGGAACGCTGAAACTTCAAAATTCCTCGGAAGTTGCTAAACGAAAGTTAGATGGTTATTTCTATCATTTGCTTACCGATGAGCCTGTGTCTGAAACTCATTATCAGAATATAGAACAATGCAGAAAATGGGGATTTAAGACTTCTGAACATATTCAACTTTGTCATTCACTTGAACAAGTTGTTCGTTTTTTGGCTAAATGGGATATTGAAAGAAAAAATCTACCTGTTGCTACCGACGGTGTAGTTATTAAAGTTAATTCTTTACAGCAACAACGGTCTTTGGGTTTTACGGCAAAGTCACCACGTTGGGCTATTGCTTATAAATTTAAGGCTGAAAATGCTACAACTCGTTTGAATTCTGTTAGTTATCAAGTTGGTCGTACAGGAGCAATAACTCCCGTTGCTAATCTTGATCCAGTACAGTTATCGGGTACAATTGTTAAACGTGCGTCTCTTCATAATGCTGATATTATTGAGAATTTAGATTTGTATATTGGTGATATGGTTTTTGTGGAAAAAGGTGGAGAGATTATCCCTAAAATTACAGGAGTAGATACTAATTCTCGTATCTTTTTAGGAGAAAAAGTAGAGTTTATCAAATATTGTCCTGAATGTGGGACAGAATTGGTGAAATTAGAGGGAGAAGCGGCTCATTATTGTCCTAATAGTTTTCATTGTTTTCCTCAAATCAAAGGGAAAATAGAACATTTTGTTGGACGAAAAGCAATGAATATTGATGGTTTGGGCAAAGAGACTATTGAATTATTGTTACAAGAAAATTTGATTAAAAATATTGCAGATATTTACGAACTGAAAAAAGAAGATATTGCTAGGTTAGAACGATTGGGAGAGAAATCTGCTGATAATATTCTCAAGAGTGTAGAAAAATCAAAACAAATACCTTTTGAACGTGTTCTCTTTGCATTAGGAATACGCTATGTGGGTGAAACAACAGCAAAGAAAATAGCATTTGCTATGAAATCTATTGCTCAAATTCAAACTGCAACTATTGAAGAACTAAAAAATATTGATGAAGTAGGGGAGCGAATAGCAGAAAGTATTCAATTTTATTTTTCAAATGATGATAATTTGAAAATAATAGAAAAACTTAAACAAAAAGGTTTAAAATTTGAGATTTCTCAGGAACAACTAGAACAGCATTCAGATAAATTACAAGGAAAAATTATTGTTGTTAGTGGAAAATTTACTCATCATTCTCGTAATGAATACAAGGCGATGATAGAAAAGAATGGTGGTAAAAATAGTTCTAGTATCTCTTCCAAAACAAGTTTTATTCTTGCAGGAGAAAAAATGGGATCTGAGAAACTGAAAAAAGCACAAAAACTTAATATTCCTATTGTTTCAGAAGATGATTTTATAAAAATGGTAGAAAAACCCTCGCTTTTTGATATAAATTAACTACTTTTGTGACGATATTAAGAAAGAAAAAGATATGTTACAGACAAAATTAACGGGAATGGGAGTAGCCTTGATTACTCCATTCAAAGAAGATGAAACAATTGATTTTGATGCATTAGGAAATCTTGTTGAATTTCAGATACAAAATGGGACAGACTACTTGGTGGTAGGTGGCACAACTTCTGAAGCAGCAACTATGTCGGCTGATGAAAAAGAAGAGATAAAACGTTTTGTTCGTGAACGTAATGCTGGTAGAATTCCTTTGGTTTACGGATTGGGTGGGAACAATACCAAAGAGGTCGTTCAGAAAATTCAATCAACAGATTTAACAGGTTATGATGCTATTCTTTCTGTAACACCTTATTATAACAAACCTTCACAAGAGGGTCTTTATCAACACTATTCGGCTATTGCAAAATCAACAAAACTTCCTATTATTTTATATAATGTTCCTGGAAGAACAGGGGTAAATATGACTGCTGAAACGACATTGAGATTGGCACGAGAGTTTGATAATTTAATTGCTATAAAAGAGGCATCAGGAGATTTTACACAGATAGACGAGATTATCAAAAATAAACCCGAAGATTTTATGGTTATTTCGGGAGATGATAGTATCACTTTTCCTTTAATTACATTAGGGGCTGTTGGAGTTATTTCTGTGATAGGAAATGCTTTTCCAAAAGAATTTAGTCGCATGGTACGTTTATCATTAACAGGAGATTATCAGAATGCAAGACAAATACATTACAAATTTAATGAATTGTTTAGTTTGTTGTTTGTTGAGGGTAATCCAGCAGGAGTTAAGAGTGTTATTGCTCTAATGGGAATGATAAAAAATGTGCTTCGTCTTCCACTTGTTCCTAATACCATCAAAACATTTGAGAGAATAAAAAATGTTATTAATGAACTAGGATAATAAAAAAGAACATAATGAATAAGAGTATATTAATAGCCAATAGAAATGAAATTGCAATACGCATAATACGTTCGGCTAAAAAAATGGGCATAAAGACATATGTTATTCAAACTAATAGAGAGCCTAATGCTCTATACCTTGAATATGCTGATGAAATAATTTCTGTGAAAGAGGATTTAACAGAAAAAACAATCTTTTTACGTCCAGAAGATTTAGTGAATATAGCCTTGGAGCATCAAATAACAATGATACACCCAGGGTATGGTTTTCTTTCTGAAAATCCAGAATTTGCTGAATTATGTAAACAAAAAGGTATTATTTTTGTAGGTCCTGATGCAGAACTTATTCGCAATATGGGGCTTAAAACGATTGCTAAAAGTATGGCAGCAAAAGCAAATATGCCTCTTGTGCCAGGTAGTCCAAATGCCATTACTGATGTTAAAGAAGCAATTGAATTTGCAGAAAAAATAGGTTATCCTGTTATTCTTAAAGCCTCTGCTGGTGGTGGAGGACGTGGAATGAGGATTGTAGAAAAGCCTGAAACAATGGAACGACATTTTAAGTCAGCATATGATGAAGCGGTTACTGCTTTTGGAAATGGAGATATTTTTATTGAAAAATATTTGGTTAATCCTAAACATCTTGAATTCCAAATATTAGCAGATAAACATGGAAATGTTATCCATTTAGGAGAAAGAGAATGTTCGTTACAACGTAAACATCAAAAACTTTTAGAAGAGGCTCCTTCGGCAAGTATCTCTCATGAAGAAAGAGAAAAAATGGGCAATTTGTCAGTTAATTTTGCAAAACAAATTGGTTATAATTCAGTGGGAACCATTGAGTTTATTCTTGATGAAGATGGTAGTTATTATTTTATGGAGATGAATACACGTATTCAAGTAGAACACCCTGTAACGGAGATGGTTACGGGAGTAGATTTAATTGATTGGCAAATTCGTGTGGCATTGGGCGAGGAGTTAACATTGAAACAATCGGATATAAAATTAGACGGTTGGGCTATTGAATGTAGAATAAATACTGAAGACCCACAAAATAATTTTAGTCCTCAAACAGGTTTTATTGAAAAAATAGAGTTTCCTTATGCAGAAAATATTAGAATAGAAACAGGTGTTAAAAGTTTATCTGTGGTTACTCCTTATTTTGATTCAATGATTGCTAAAATTATTGTAAAAGGAAATGATAGACAAGATGTTATTGAGAAAACAGAATCGGCTCTAAAAGAATTTAATCTTTCAGGACTTAAAACGACAGCCCCATTCTGTAAAACTGTATTGAGAAGTCCTGAGTTTATTGATGCAAGTTATACAACTCGGTGGGTAGAAACGATTTTCAAAACAGATATGTTAGAGTCAGAAGATGAAGAAATGATTGCTGCATTGGCTGCTACAATTGTTTATGCAAAAGATTATTTACAATATTCTTCTCAGTCGCCAGTATTTAAGAGTGAATCTCTTAACATGTGGATATTAAACAAACGAATTAACAAATAAAAGAGCAAAAAATGGCTACATCATATATTTACAAACGAGATGCAACAAGACTTTTTATTGCATTAAGAGATAATGGAAAAAGATTTAAGATTTATTTACCCAAAGAATCTAAACCTATTATTAATGAAAAAGAGGAAGATGTTTTCTTTGTTGAGCATAAAAACAATACTTCTGAATTCTCTATGAATGGAGTGGATTATAATTGTCAAATAACTCAACAAGAGCAAAATAAAATCACTGTTTTAGTCAATGGGGTAGAATATAAATTTAGTTTAGAATCTATATTTTCTTATCTTCGTCAAAGTTTACTTAATAAAAACACAAAAGACAAAGGGGAACAAAGTAATATAAAATCTCATATGCCGGGGAAAATTGTTGATGTTTTTGTCAGCGAGGGAGATTTGATAAATGAAGGTGAAGCAATATTAAGTTTGGAAGCAATGAAAATGCAAAATGAATTAACTGCAAATTGTAATGGAGTGATAAGAAAAATATATGTTTCTTCTGGTCAATCTGTAATGCAAGATGAACTTTTAGTAGAAATTGATTCCATTGATGAATAGATTAAATTCTATTTATCTTAAATAATCTATAATATTAAACTAAAAGGAGTTTGCTTTTTTAAGCAAACTCCTTTTGATTTGTATATTCCTAATTGTTTTTTGTCTAATTACTTACAAGTTAATTGCTGCACTGATAAAGTAACTTCTTGGAGTAGCAGGTCCATAGATGTAAGCAGAATCTCTATCCTTACCTTTGTCAAAATCTTCTTGGTAAGCATTGAAAATATTATCTACTCCAGCACTCAATGTGATTGATGATAAACCATAAATAGGAATTTCATAAGAAACTTTTGTTCCTAATTCAAAGAAATCATCTACTTTATTTATTGCAGGTGTATTAATAGGATCTGCTTCGTGTGGTACATACATTGAACCAGTGTATTTTCCAGAAACAATAGCACTAAATTTCTTTATAGGCTTCCAAGTAGCGACAAAATATCCATAGATATTAGGAGTACGCATAAATTCTTTATATTTTTCAACTCCTTCAAATACTTCTTGTGCTTCATCAAATAAACTTTTTTGCAGTGTTAAACCTGTTTGCAAATCGAAGTTTGTACTGTGTGCCATTCTTGCTTCAAAAGTTACTCCATATACTTTTGCACGACCATCTTTTCCTTTTGCATTAATCACTTTTTTTATTGTATTTCCATTGATTGTTTCTTCTTTTGGACTTTCAGTAAATGTATTGTATAAAGTTGTAAAGAAACCTTCAACCAATGTGTTTACTGCAATATCACCAATGTTAAAATAAGAATCGATTGATCCACTAATACTACGTGAACGTTCTTCTTCTAAATCTTCTGAAAGTACTCTTATTATTGGTTCACCTCCTGCAAGAGCAATGTGTAAATCTTCGTCGAAATATTGTGGAGCACGGAAACCCTCACTATATGATAATCTAAAATTCATTTTTCCATTAGGATTAAAACGAAGGTTTGCTCTAGGGCTAAATATCGCATTTTTAACAAGAGAATGTTTATCTAAACGTCCACCTAGTAAGATACTCCACATGTCATTTTTCCACTCATTTTGTAAGAAAGCACTAACGGTGTTAGTTGTTTGATCAATATTATCATCTCTATACCCACTAATGTCAGTTAATGCATTATAAGAATATTCTGTACCAGCAGTTAATTCAGCAGGTAAAAATAATAGATTATCAAAATTTCGTGTATATTGTCCTCCAGTATGTGCCATTAATTCTGTTGAGCGTCCAAACATTCCTAAACGTCCATTCGTATTTTTGATATAATTATTTATATCTTCAATCTCTTTTGGGGTTGGTGCTACTCCAACTTTTAGAGTGTCTCCTAACACAACTGGATCTCCACCACCATAATAACTTTTACGTAAAGTGTGTTGAGCAGAAGCATATACATTAAATTTGTTTTTTAAATTAGGAGTTGTATATGCATAGTTAAGTCCTCCACCATTAATAAAGTGTTCTAATTGTTCAGTAATTCCTGTTTGAAATGGTTGTTTATCAAGATTGTCTCCTCCTCTACGAAACTCGTGCATATTGTGATATTCTAAAGTTAATTTAGAATAATTACTTGTTTTTAGGAAAGAACGGAAACCAAAAGAACGGTTTTTAAGCATAGGCATTTCTGTAAAATCATCTCCATCATGATCATATCCATTACGATCTCTATTTTGACCATATAACATAATACCTGCTTTTCTGTTGTCAGAAACCATTGAAGCATTAAACATTGAATTATTATCTGTTGAACCTTCTCCGTAAGTTGTGAATGAATGTGAGAAAGTTCCTGTATTTCTAGTTGGCTCTTTGGTTATGATATTAATAACACCACCAATTGCTGATGAACCGAAAAGTGCAGAACCACCACCACGAATAACCTCCACTTGTTCAATCATGTTAGTAGGAATTTGATCTAATCCATAAACTCCTGTTAAAGCCCCATAGGTAGGTCTAGAGTCGATAAGGATTTGAGAATATGCACCTTCCAAACCATTAATTCTAACTTGTGTAAAACCACAGTTCTGACAATTATCTTCTACACGTAAACCTGGTTGGAAATTCAATGCTTGTGCCATGTTTTTAGAGTTTGTTGCTTCTAGCATTTTGATGTCTACAACACTTACCAAAGTAGGGGCTAACTGACGATTAGTTTCGTTCCTATTGGCTGAAACAACTACGCCATCTAATGAAATAGGTGCTTTTTGTAAAGCAAGGTTTACTTTTAATTTCTTCCCTTTATTAAGCGAGATATTTTTCTTAACAGTTTTGTAACCCATATATTTGGCTATAAGTGTAAAGTTTCCAGATGGTAAGTTTTTTAAGAAAAAATTTCCTTTACCATCAGTTGTAGTACCAATAGTTGTACCATTAAGAGAAACAACAACATAAGGTAATGTCTCTTGTGTTTTTACATCTACAATTTTTCCATAAACACTGGTATTGGTCTTTTTATAAGTTGCTGCCTGTATCAATCCAAAATTGAACGATGTTAAAGCAATTATAAGAATTGCAATCAAATGCTTTCTTGTAATACTGATGTTTTTGACGAATACATCACTAACGTTTTTAAAAGTAATTTTTTTTCTCATATGTCTATTGTTAAATTATTTTTTTGCAAAAGTATAACAAATTAAACTTTTTTACAATACCTATTTAAAGTGATTTTTATGTAAATAAGTCATAATGTTTAGGTATGTTTATTTAAATAATTAAATTAACTTAAAAGTTGAGCGGGAATTATTATAAAATCTTATGTATTCGGTGTGTTTTTGAAGTTCTTATTGTAATCCTTTTTAGTATAACTATTATACATTTTTAACTATTTATTTAGAATGTAAAAATGTTTGTTTTTAATAAAAATATTTATATTTGTACAAAAATAATTAACACGAATTACCTTAAATCTCTTTAATCTACTCTTAAATTATATTCCTATGATAAATAGACTATCCTTACTGCTTGTAATTGCTACTTTTTTGATTGCAATTCCTACAAATTTATTTTCACAAAAAAAACAACCATTTTCAAAAGAGTGGAAACAGGTTGAATATTATGTTAAAAAACAGCGTCCAGAATCGGCGTTGAAAGTGGTGGATAAAATTTTGAACAATGCAGAAAAACGCAAAGACTATCCGCAAACCATCAAGGCGATGATGTATCAGGTGCAATTAAAAATGCAGAAAAAACCTGATGATATTCAGAAATTGGTAAAAGATTTTGAAAAAAAATCAAAACAATTCAAAGACCCTGTGGCGCGTTCGGTAGGTTTATTTCTAACGGCTCAACTTTTTGATAATGCTTTCAGAAGTTCTAGTATGATGTATAAAACGAAGGGAAATAGAACAATTTTGAAAGGAGAGAAAGTTCCTCAAAACATTGAAGAATGGAGTTGGGATATGATAAAAAATAAGATAAAATCATTAACAGCACAATGGCTTAAAAACAAAGAAGCACTTTTGCAAACAGATGTTTTAGTCTATTCTGATATTTTTGAAAAAAAGAAAGTAGATACCTATCTTACACCTACTTTATTGCACTTTTT
>PDWI01002932.1_pt1 | contig 25000 bp, 24 predicted proteins | sample 1430891 | NCBI WGS metagenome assembly PDWI01 (sample SAMN01162508, study PRJNA174530) | Oral metagenome, whole genome shotgun sequencing project. | biome: Marine environment; feature: Marine mammal; material: Swab sample of the gingival sulcus; isolation source: swab sample of gingival sulcus...
TCTGAACGTTGAATCACAGGATAATGATCAACTGCAGCCTCAAATCGGCCTTTAAATGTATTTAAATCATAGAAGCCCGTAACAGTCCCTGATTGAATTTTATTGCCATATTTTTTAAGATAGGTAACAGCACGTGGGTATTTAGGGGGTACGATAAGTTTTGCTGGGAATGTCATATTTTGAACAGTTAATACATTATTGGCAATCAAAATATCAATATCCCCAGACTTTAATCGTAAGCCACTTTCTGGCATTTCAAAATTAAATTGTTGCCCCGTAATACGACCCGAAAGACCACTCACCAATAATTCATCTGATAAAAACGTCCCTTTAGCATCTAACGATGCCTGCCCTGCAATCACCATTGAATCACCTAAAAATGGTGAAAACCAAGCCAAATCCTTGAGGTCTGCTTGAAGATTAAAGGGTATATCACCTAACTTACCTTGTTCCAATAAGGTATCACCACTGATATTAATAGTCCCTTTGTCTTTAGACTGTACGACACCTTGCCATTTGATATTACTCTTGTTTTTGTTAAGTGCCTCTAAAACAATGGATGCATTCATACGTTCAAAAGCAATCTCCTTGCGTGTTTGACGTACAGGTACAACCAATACACCATTTTCTTCTGATAAATCAATACGCCCTGACAAACCATTATGAGATTGGATATCCCACTGTGCATTAAAATTCATCTGGGTGTTTTGCTGTACCTTATCAGAATGAACAATGGTTTTAACCTTTTCTTCTTCCGCTTGAATATTCAACACATGGTATAAATCTTGAATGAGTTGGTTATTGATATTGAGATTATCAATTTTACCCACTGTACTAAATGAATTAGCATAAAGTTCCGTACGAATATGATGAACCTGTGTCTTTTGTGTAGCAGATGTTTTTACATCAAACAACATATCACCTACTCGCAATATTGGACGATTTTTTACACCATCACTCACATAAATATCCACAGGCTTGTGATGATTAATATTAGCCCCACGATAGGTAATATCAAGATGCTCTAATTGACCCGTCCATTCATAGTTGGATTGCCCTGTTAAGAAATGACCTTTCCACGCCACATCAAAATTAACAGGTTGTTCTGCTGGTGCTGTATCTAACCGAGGTAGCTGGTAATAACCTTTAAATTCAAACTTTGTATTTTGATCATCTGCTCTTGCTTGCCCATGAGCAACGACCCCACCCGTTAAAGAAGGCCATAACACTCGAAAATCTGGCATATCTACATCAAGTAATAATGGTTGATTTTTATCAAACAGCGTACCACTCATCTTGGCATAATGCTTACCCACAAAGAACGACACATCACTTTGATGTAACACGTAGAAGTCAGACAAACGATATGCGTCGTCTGTTTGAGCGACATGATTAACATCTTTCGCCAAATCTAAGTTCACATACCCTGTCAACGGACGATCAAACCACATGCTCCCTTTTTCAATCTGACTCTTCACCTTAAACTGAGAAATTCCATGCTGATGATCCCAAACAGCAGAAATACTCGCATTCCCACCAAGCTTGGTTTTTTTCAATACACCCAATGTCAAGTCACCTAAGGGCCATTGATGTCCTTTTGTGGCTGTCTCAACCATATATTGCCCTTGTTCATTAGGTGTCACCATCGCATCAAGGTCAATATACGCTTTACTTGGCAGCATCATATAAAATTTTAATTTTTGGATTTTAAGAGGTGTCATACGATCAATACGAAGTGTTCCATCTACCAATGATTTTCCACCATCTGCTTTTATGGTGGCATCAATTAAATCACCTGTTTGTACAAGCCTGACATCTGCTTGATCAAAATCCATCTTCACAGGCACACTCAAAGGCCACATACCTTTGCCCTGACGTTTAAAATGTGCCTTTAGGCTCAATGGATTTAAATTAAATACAACATCACCTCGAAGTTTAATAGATTTCTGAGTATTATTTTTGAGATGAGGATCCACCATCACACCCAATAATTGACCGACCTCGTAAACCAGTGCATCACTAATATTTAACTGTGTCACATCTAAACGTGCATGTGCATTATCTGGGCTAAATTGCACATCTTTTAGATTAAAGGTCATCACATCTTGCTGATTCAACTTAAGACGGTAGGCCATAGACGTTAAATCAAACAACCAATCCGTCTCTTGGAAAGACCAGCTAGAACGAAATGGTTTTATCTGCTCTAATGACCAAGAAGGCCCATACACTGCCAAATCTTGTAATTGAAAATCCAATCGATCAGATGAAGCAATATAATCAATTTTTAAATGAGATTTTGCATCAAACACTTTTTGTGGCGCTGGACGATAACGACCTTTAAACTCTAAACCATGTGCGGTATTCGTTAATGGCGTCAATCTTACATCTGATGTCAACTGGCCTTTGAACTGAGGTGCCAAAGACGACACCTGCAGCATATGAATATTTAAATGTGCCTTAGAACGGAATCCTTGTTTAAGAAAATCAAATGATAGCTCATTCTGTTTAGGGCTCATCTGTTTCAAGTGGGCATTTATTTTTAAGAAAGGTTCATAAGATGACAATACCAACTCTGATCTCCAAGTCATTGGATAACCTGACCATGTCATGCCCTTCTCAGAGTTGATACGAATATAATAACGACCAAGATCTTTTTGATCCTCTGAAAAATCTCCTGACATCACTAAATGTGTACTTGGCAAACGATCATTCAAACTCGACAAATCCAAACCATTTAATCGACCAGAAAACTGTCCTGCTTCACCTGAAATATCCACAATACGTCGTATTTTTTTGTGACTTTGTTGATCTACAGTCGTATTTAAACGATAGACTAACTGCATAAAGTCATTAGATTGCAAATCCAACAAAGCAGACGATACCAAATGTAACTTAGATGACGATAGCATATCAAAACGTGGTGACATCAAACCACTCTGTTCTGTATTACCGTTATTATGATAAAGATCCTCTTGACGTTGTGTATAGGCACTCAAAGGCAATAAATCAATCGCCATTTTGATGTCTGCATATTGTTCTTGCATACCTAACTGCAAATTAGCCACCCATCGACATGAGGACACATCACATAAACCTTGTGTTGCAGTAATATCTGCAGAGGCTGTAACAACACCTGCGATCTGCTGACCATTGACATCTAAAATAACATCTTGTGCACGTATATTCAGATCTAAAATCTGCTCATTTAATGAAACATTCGTTACTTTTAGATTCTGAACATAAGGATAGAATCCTAATGGCAATTGGGGTAGTTCAAACGAAGGCGAAGACGCACTCAAACGGTTCAACCAAGCACGTATTTTTGATTCATCTAAGGAAGGATTTTTTTTGTCATGCTTCAGGAAATCCAATAAAGAACGGCTCTCAGACGTATCCTGATAATGCACGCCATCTAATGCCAATGTACGCACAAAAATTTGACGATAAATCAAATCAGAGAAACTCACATCAATCTCTGCATGTTGAGCTGTTAACTTAGCAGAAGAAAGCTCCAACGATACGTCTTCTAACGTCATATGCGTCATCAAGGAACCTTCTAAAGTACGATATTGAAAGTTATAACGGGCTAGCACGGTATCTAAAAATAATTTTGTCCCCCAATTATTCAATCCAACCAGTAAGACAAACAAGAGTAGTAACAATGCCACTAATCCTAGTAATACCCATATTGGTTTTAATAACAATTTCAACATATTTTTCATTAGAAATTAACTCCTAAAGAAAAATGTAATTTAGGCCATTTATTACCAATACCCCAAGCCAAACTGACATCAATAGCACCAATCGGCGTTTTATATAAAAAACCTGCACCAACACCTAGATGAGGTTTCATAGATTGAATACGATGTTTTGCATCACCTACGTCGGCAAAAAGGCTCATACCATATTTTTCATTAAAATAATGTTGATACTCAACACTCCCAAACCACATAAAATCTGCACCCACTAAACGATTGTCTTTTGTTTCAGCAATCTGTTGAAAACCAAATCCACGAATGGACTGATTACCACCGAGACGATACCCAAAATCAATAGGAACATCACCTGATTTTGTATGAACAACGCCACCAATAGCCCCTTTTAAGATCAACGTATCTGACGGACTCATTGGATACCAATACTGTGCCTTAATATCGAGCTTGGAAAATACACCCCATTTAGACAAATTAAAACCAATCGCTCCTGCTACTTTAATCATATAACCACTGGTCGGATTATAGTAATCATTCATTTTACGGTACGTAATATCTGCATAATTGATCCAAGTCGGTGTAGCCATATAATTTTTCTTTGTCTTAAACACATAATCAAGAGACAACAAAGAACCTAAATTTAGGCGATAAGAATTTTGCAATGACCACTCATAATCATAGCTAAACTGCCAACCCATAGAAGCACGATACAGCGTATCTTTATCAAACTTGTGCCGATCCAATAAAACACCCACTTTGTTTCTTCCACCGTTTTTCGATGGCAGAAAATACACATCATAAAATGCTTTTTGACGTTTAAAGTCCAGACTAACCCCCGTTTCAATATGCCAAGGCAAACCAAAAATCACGTTTTGTTTATATAACAGCTCACCTTTTAGATACACCTGATCATCTATACTAACAGCTGCTTGAACACTACGGGCAGGTGCTTCAGACACTTGTACTTTAAGTGGTAAAGTGACTCTAGATTGATTCATCAGTGGATTTTGTTGAACATAGGTATTAGTTTCTTCCTGCATCAAGGTATCTAGCTTAGATAAGCCTTGGGTAGGTTGGATATCACCATCTACAGAAGATAAATCAGGGTAAACAGGCACAATAGATACCCCTCTAAACAAACCTGTTCTTTGCAACTGTTGTTGCCAATCTAATAACGCTTCACGACTATAAACACGTTTACCAGACAGATAGTCAACATAGTATTGAATCACCCACTTTGGCACACGAGATAGACCCTCTACTTGCAAATCCCCTAAAAAGACCTGTGGTCCACTATGCAAGACCAAGTCTGTATCTACAGTTTGATTAGACGGATCAACATAAGCCTGTGTATAAGCATAATTCGCCAAAAAGAAATCTTTTGCTCTGATATCATCTAATAGCGCTGCTTTTGCAGACGACCAACGTTCATTGACAAACACCTCCTTAGAGGGTAACTTCCATGAACTCAATAACTCATGACGACGCGCTTTAAATTGATCTGATTGAATTTGACCCACAAAAGCATGTCGATTAGTTTTGACTTTAGAGGGTTTATTAGGTGTCACTGAAAACTGCCAATATTCACCTTCAAAATCTTGTCCTACCTCTAATATTACTCTCGCGTTGTAATAACCATCTCTTTGTAAAATAGTCACTACAATATCCTGTGCTTTGCGTCGTAAACGTTCAATCTCAAGTGCATCATTAAGAACTGCTTGTTTTACCAACGCCTTTTCTGCCTTATCAATTTGTCGTAGCAAATGAGGTGTCAACCCAGAGGGGTCAATCACCACCTCAGGCACCTTGACTTCTTTGCCAAAAACAGCTGCTGCATATAACATGGGCAACAACAAAAGACGTTTCATACGAATCCATTGTTAAGCTAGATAATAACTTTTCATTTTACCATAAACGCGTTTCGTTTCGGAAAAATAAAATCGGTAAAATTAACTTGTTTGTAACTTCACCTCGGGCAGTTTAGCACTTAAATCATGTGGACGGTTCGACACCAAAATCGCCAGTTTACGTGCCATTAATCGATACACCACAGAGGCTTCATCATCTGGAGTTGACACTGTAATTGGAAAACCTGCATCCATTGATTGACGAATCCCAATTGTGAGTGGCACCTGCCCCAACAAAGGCACTTCAAATTGACTGGCCATCTTAACTGCCCCCTCATGTCCAAACAAATCTGACTGATGACCACAACAAGGACACACATAGCTTGACATATTCTCAACCACCCCCAACGTAGGCACATTCACTTTATCAAACATTTGAATCGCTTTACGAGCATCAATTAACGCCAAATCTTGAGGAGTTGAAACAACCACTGCCCCTACTAAAGGTACTTTTTGAGACAAAGATAACGCAATATCACCCGTCCCCGGGGGCATATCAATGAGTAAATAATCTAATGCAGGCCAATCTGTCAATGAAAGAAGCTGTTCCAATGCCTGTACCACCATAGGACCTCGCCAAATAGCAGGTGACTGGTTGTCGATCATAAACCCAATTGAGTTTGTGTAAACGCCATAACGCTCACGTGGCTCAATTTTTTTATTTTTATTAATATTTGGACGACCCGATAAACCCAACATGGTAGGTACACTTGGACCATAAATATCGGCATCTAACAAGCCTACCTTGGCACCTGTTTGTGATAATGCAATGGCCAAATTCATTGAAGTAGTACTCTTCCCCACGCCCCCTTTACCAGAGGCAACAGCAATGATATTTTTAATCTTAGGAAGTGACCTTAAAGCACGTTGAACCGTATGTCTTCTCACTGTCTCATCTACAGAAAAAGTCACCTCATCAATCCCTTTAGATAACAAAAATTTTTGAATCTGCTCTTGAATTTCAGTGATTTGCCCATATCCTTTAAAACCAAGAGGCAAAGTAATTTTCGCTTGATTATTGGAGACTTTAATATGTTTTGGAAGCACTCTTTGTAAAATAGGGAGTTGCGTTTTAGGGTCTTGTTGTGTTTTAATCAAGGTTAGTAGTTCATCTAACCAAGGCTCATCAAGCCAAGATGTCCAAATAGAATTTTTCATCATAGGATCCTTTTATGTCCAATTTTTTATCTAATGTTCTCAAAATTATTGCATTAATTTTACTACTAACCATGAGTTCATTTTTTTTCATTACTATTCTATGTATCACCATTATAGGCTTACTTGTCTTTAAAATAAATGCTTGGTTTAGAAAACGTGATTTCTCAGGTCGAGATTACGTCAAAAACAAATGGCAATCAGCACAACATACGAATGCGAACATGAGCGAACGATTTAACCATGCTTTTAATAGACGCATCAAACGCTTTCAAAATAAAAATCAAACATTCGATATCTCTGATGGCGAATTTAAACAGGATAAATAACTATGAATAATCTACTTCATATCATTGCACAAAACATTATTGAGTTAATTTGCTTTTTCTTATTTTTACGTATTTGGATGTGTTGGTCTGGCATCAGTATTTTTAATCCAATTGTACAATCTGTACTCAAATTAACACATTATATTGTTTTACCCATGAGTTCCATATTCCGAAAAGTAGGTCGCTACGAATGGGGGAGTATTGTCACATTAATTATTATTCAACAAATTTACTTAACCTTTGTATTTCTAATGGGTACACAAACCCCTTCCAATGGTACGGTCTTTTTGTTAATTTTGATCAAAGCCATTGCAACCGTCATCGGATTAGGTACGAATATTTTATTCTATGGTGCGATCGTTTTTGCCATCTTATCATGGTTCAATCAAAACAATGCGCTTTATATTTTATTAGGACAATTATTTGAACCTATCACACGACCTTTAAAAAAATATATGCCTTTCCTACAGGTCGGTGTTATTGACTTTTCATTGATTGCATTTCTATTTATTCTACAAATCATACAATTCGTACTCAATGCTCAAATTGTGCCTTTCTTAATGCAGCAAGTACTACAACTATCCGTTTAAAACACAGTCTGCAAACACATTATATTCATCAAATAGTCCTTTCACCTGCATTTGGTGAAAGGCATAATGTGTTATTGAATTTGAATCGTTTGGCGTACATTTTGATAAGTAACCACTATCTGGCACCTTGCCTTTTGTGATCGCACAACGTATCGGTAGCACAAGTGTGTTTTGACTCCCCAAAAAGAATTGAGCCAAAGAAATATCCCCTTGCAATGCGTCCAGTCGATAGAGACCTTGTGGCCATTGAGGAGACAACATCAAAACACGAATATCTTCATCATGCAAATATGTAAATAAAGCAGGTACAATCTCATGCAACTGTGCCAATGGCACCGATTGAGACACATCTACACCAAATCCACCCACCACTGTACTACTCCCATCTGACAATACACACTGCAACTTAGATATGCCACTCGATGAAAGACCCAAAGGACGTTGATCATGATATATAGGGTTAGCCAACCAATCGAGTAACAGCAAGTCATCAGGCAAACCTGAAAATTGTTCAAATCCCTGCTGTTTAAAAAAAGCAATCGGCACTGTCACAGCAGATAAATAATGATCAGAACCAATACTTTGAACTTCATGAGCAAGCAACTCCATGGAAGATAAGGTATAAAAATCAAGACACACAACAGACTGCGGACTACCTTGAGATATCATAGATTCCAGCATCTGTTCAACAGACTGCTGATAAGACAAAACTCGCACACCCACCCCATATTGACGAGCAAGTATCACAATAGATGGTACGCGGGAGATGTCTGAAACAGGCATCGATATAAGATAAGCACCTTCACCCAATGAATAGGTCTGACCACAACTTTCTATTCCACGTTTTTTAAGTTCATACAAAAACGTCTTCCAAGCAGACTGCACAGGATCAATATGACGAAAACGCAAAAAATCTCGTCTGTCCATGATTTTCTTCATATATCCCCCTATAAAAGATTGGTCAATACCACCTTAGACCATTAAGTTTTATACCGTACGTAACAAGGCAAACTCACTTAATGCAATCAATGCCTCTTTATAAATAGATGATGGCAAAACACATAAGGCTTCTTGTGCTTTTTTAACCTCATGTCGCGCCATTTGCATAGTATAATCCAAAGCCCCTGACGTCTGAATCACTTGTGCAACCATCTCAAAATCAGCGTCACCTGTTTCAATCGCATGTCGAATAAGTCGTTGTTGCTCTGAAGTCCCTGTTTCTAAAACACGAATCAATGGTAAGGTTGGCTTACCCTCCTTGAGATCATCACCCACATTTTTACCAAGCAAGGCCAAATCACCTGTATAATCCAACACATCATCTACCAGCTGAAATGCTGTACCCACATGACGTCCATAATCACTCAGCGCTAACTCCACCTCAAGAGACGCTTCCGATAAAATAGCCGCCACCTGTGCTGCAACTTCAAACAACTTCGCTGTTTTATAACGAATCACCTGCATATAACGTGCCTCTGTCACATCAACATCATGAATATTGAGCAACTGCAATACCTCACCCTCTGAAATAACAGTGGTTGCCTTAGACATCACCTGCATAATACGCATAGAATCTACATCCACCATCATTTCAAATGAACGAGAATATAAATAATCACCCACTAATACACTGGTAGCATTCCCAAATACCACATTGGCTGTGGGACGACCACGTCTAACATCAGATTCATCAACCACATCATCATGCAACAAGGTTGAAGTATGAATAAACTCAATCACAGCTGCCAACACATGATGATGCTTTCCTTGATAACCCAAAGCATTTGTCATTAACAATAGCATGGTAGGTCTCAAACGTTTACCACCTGAACTAATGATATAATCAGCAATTGTACGAATCAAAACAACTTCAGAATTCAATCGTTGACGAATTTCTTCATTAACTGCTTGCATATCATCATCAATTAATGCAAAAATAGAGGTTATATTCATAACTTTCCTAAGCAACTATAATGACAAAATCTACAATTTACGCCACTGCAGGCGTTTTACAACAACCAAATGGCGATATCTTAATGACACAACGACCCGGAGACAAGACTTGGTCTGGTTATTGGGAGTTTCCCGGTGGCAAAATAGAATCCAATGAAACACCCTTAGAGGCACTTACCCGAGAGCTTAAAGAAGAAATTAATATTTCAATCTCCCAAGCCAAGCACCTCATCGACATCACATACGAATACCCAAAACGCTTCGTACATTTATCTGTGTTTGTTGTGCACTCATGGTTGCACGAGATTGAACCCCTTGAAGGTCAATCCTTTAAATGGATTAGTCTCACACAAGCCATGAATCACGCTAAAAAACTGCCGACGACAGACGAAATCTTAAAAGCACTCAAACAACAACTTGGTTAAAGACACCACAATTAAACACAGTATGGCGCGCAGAACACAGGGCGATTAATCTCCCATACTAAAAGATGAACCACAGCCACAAGTTGTGACAGCATTTGGATTACGGATAATAAACTGAGATCCTTCAATGTCCTCTTTGTAGTCAATCTCTGCACCCACAAGATATTGATAGCTCATAGGATCGATTAATAGTTCCACACCCATTTTTTCAACCACTGTATCGTCCTCTGCCATATCTTCATCAAAGGTAAACCCATATTGAAAACCAGAGCAACCACCTCCCTGTACAAAGACCCGCAATCTCAAGTCAGGATTACCCTCTTCCTCTAACAATTCTTTAACCTTACTTGCTGCTGCTTCTGAAAATAAAATCGGGCATGGTGGTACCTCTAAATCCACTGTTTCAACAAGGCTCATTACATACTCCCAACATAAAATAAATCATTGATTCTACAAACCACTTATGCTTTTTTTAAAAACTCAGATTTCAACATAATTTTGCCACAATCTACATTATGGTCACCACGCACTAAACGAATGCCTTTGATCTTAGTGCCTTTTTTCAAAACATCTGAAGAGCCTTTGAATTTTAAGTCTTTAATGACAATGACATCATCACCATCTGATAATAAATTACCATTACTGTCTTTGACGATTAATTTGTCATCATCGTCTTCCTCTGCCTTAACTAAATCAGCCTCATTCCATTCATGAGCACACATCGGACATACAAATTGAATTGAATCATGATACGTATCTTCACTACCACATTGTGGGCAAGGTAAACATTCCATTATTATTTCCTTTTAAATTATTAACCATTACTTTATATAAATCTCAGGGGCGTGATAATTTCTTAAATAACACCTCCGACCCATCACGCTCATCAATATTCCTATATTTTACCGAGTTTTCACCTAATTGTCTTGTATTATTCTTTCATCTCTAATGCTGCACGATACAACTCGTCTTTTGGGGTCTGTGTTAATTGTGCACATAACCGTGTCGCATCACGCACAGATAAATATTGCAAGCATGCTTTTAAAGTATTTAACACATGCGTATCTAATGTCTTTTGTAAATGCCTCATCGGTTTTAATCGAATAACAAACTCTCCTTGTTGCCGATGTTTGTCTTCTAAAAACCAATCTACCATCCGACTTACCGATAAAATCTGAATTTGCTCAAAACGCTTGGTTAACTCCCTTGCGATAACCACCTCACGATCTGGGGCATATAATTTTTCAAAGGCTTTCGCTGTATCAACAATACGGTGTGGCGATTCATACATAAACACAGAATAAGGACTATCAATATATTGAGACAAAAAATCCAGTCTTGCTTTTTGTTTTGGTGGCACAAATCCAGCAAACATAAACTGACTATTAGGTTCCACATCAATACCTGTCGCCATCATTGCTGTAACAACGGCACTCGCCCCCGGCAATGGAATGACACGGTACCCTGCCTCTAGTACAGCCTGCACTACCTTTGCCCCCGGATCACTCACACAAGGAGCTCCAGCATCACTCACCAAACCGACACGCTCACCTGCTTCTAAACGGGACAAAATCAATGACGAAGCTTCCACCTCATTATGCTGATGATATGCCATTAATGGTACTTTAATGCCATATTGCGTCAATAACTTGGCACTCACACGCGTATCCTCTGCTGCTACAACATCCATGTGTGATAAAGCATAAAAAGCTCGCCATGTCATATCTGCTAAATTACCAATCGGCGTTGTAATAACATACAAGGCACCCTTTGGCCAATCTTGCTTTTTGAGCAAATCATTTAAAAAATCCTGTGACATATTTGTCCCTATTGATATTGAAACTATGCTAATAAATACTATTATAAACGCAGGCTTCAAAAAAGGAAAACCATGCAAAACACCCTTGCTTTTCAAATCGCACATCATAAACAACGAAAAAAACGTCCCAGCAAACAGCAAGCCTTCAATCCCTTTCAAATGAATTCAAACCACAAGGGCAAGAAAGCAGAAAATACAGCAAAAATATTCCTTGAAAACAATGGACTCATATTTCTTTGCAAGAATATTGCCTGCCCACTAGGTGAGTTGGACTTGGTTATGAAAGATCAAAATACACTAGTGCTTGTAGAAGTTCGACAACGCACACAAGAACAGTATGGATTTGCCATTGAAACAATTGGAAAATCCAAACAAAACAAGATAATTAAGGCATTTCATATTTTATTTCCACATATCATTCAACATTTTTTTAATGGTCAACAACCCAATTATCGTTTTGATCTTATCACCATTGATAAAAACCATATCTCATGGATAAAAAATTTTATATTTATCAATGTATAACATTAATTTTCAAATAAATTACTTTATAATCACATCTCAACATAGCTTCATGATATGATATAGCACATAACAACTCGTTAATAAATTAGTAAAAAGAGGATGATATGAAACACATCATAAAACCTACCGTATTAGGCGTTGCGCTCGCAGTATCTTTATCTGCTTGTACGACAGGTGCTATTATTGCTGGTACCGTTGCAACAGGTGTAGGAATTGCTGCAATCGGCACAACGGCTGTTGTGGCATCAGATCGTCGCCCTGTAAAAGTACAATACCTTGATAGAAGTAACGCCAATCGCCTACAATTGGCTGTAAAGCGTCAATTTCCTGAAGCATACACAGATTTAATCGTTTACAACAAACGCCTTTTAGTTACAGGAGAGGCACCCAATAGACAGACTTATTATGCCATTGATCGTTATTTAAAAGATCGTGCAGGTCCAAATATTCATTTTATTTATAACAAGATTGGCATTGGCGCTAATTCATCTAAAGCACAACGTGCTAAAGACGGTTGGATTACAACACAAGTCCGTACATTACTGACAATCAATCAAAATACCCCTGAGAATTCAATTCAAATTGTCACAACTAGGGGACAAGTACACCTGATGGGGCTGGTCACAGTGGATGAAGCCAGTGAAGCCGCACGTGTAGCTGCCACAGTAGAAGGCGTTACAAAAGTCGTAAAAGCATTTGAAGAGTTTATCCCAAAAAACCAATAAAGCAATCGACTAAAATCAAACGTCCAAAAGAGCTGACAGCTGTTAAGCACAAATAAAGTAAACCCCCAAAGTATTCTCTTGGGGGTTTATATTATTTTCGGAGTATTCTTATAACAACGTTAAGATAAAAACTTCTTCATTTTTTTGAGAGCAGCCACCTCAATCTGACGAATACGTTCTGCTGATACACCATATTCATCTGCCAACTCATGCAACGTAACGGCATGCTGATCCTCATCATGCAACCAACGAGACTCGACAATACGACGAGAACGATCATCTAACTGCTCTAATGCATTTGTAATCCCTGTTGTTGCTAATGCTGTACGTGATTGATTCTCTAAATAGGTATCTGGCTCATAGGTATCAGGACCTGTTAAATAATACACAGGTGCTACTGCATTATCTTCATCAACGACGGGTAAATCAAATGAAGTATCTGAACCCGTCATACGAACTTCCATTTCGACCACATCCTCTGGACGAACATTGAGTTTCTCGGCAATACCTTGAATACTTTCTAAGGATAAATTCTGTCCATCAGGTCTTAGACTGCGTAAATTAAAAAACAACTTACGTTGTGCCTTAGTGGTCGCAACACGCACCAAACGCCAATTTCGGATAATATATTCGTGGATTTCAGCTTTGATCCAGTGCATTGCAAAAGATACCAATCTCACGCCTCGATCCACATCAAAACGTTTGACGGCTTTCATCAAACCAACCGTACCCTCTTGAATCAAATCAGCATATGGTAATCCATAACCCAAATACTGACGTGAAATAGATACAACAAGACGTAAGTGAGACAAGACAAGCTCTCTGGCTGCCTCTACATCACCTGTTTTCAGTGCTTCACCCAAGAACTTTTCACGTTCTTCTGACAGCATAGGGATACGTTGAACAGCACTAATATATGCCTCAATTGTCCCCACTGCGCTTGGGTTAGCCAACAAATTTTGTTGTGACACTGTCAATTCATTTGACATATTGATTCCTTTAAAAGCAAGGGAATTATTATAACATATTTTTTAAATAAATAGCAATTGTTTTGTGTACAAATAAATTATTATTCGATATATTAAACAGCCCCTCTATGTGTTTGAATACAACAGTTTATCTTTTAATATAACCCATAGAATAGTACAATACGTCATTCGGGGTTTACCCCTGCACTTTAGTCTCTTAATAAGAATACGAGCATAGAGCAACATACGTGGGGTTCTTCTCAATTCATTATTCCGTAGCACATGTACATAACAGCGACTGAGAAAACACATAAACAAACTCATCGCATACTATAACATTAAATGTTAATAGGAGGAGCTCTTCATGAATCATAAAACTCAACCATTATCAAAATGGTTACTTTTCGGTAGTTTGTACACCACCCAATACATTGGCGTAGGATTCTTGTTTATCGCATTAACTGCTATTTTACGTAAACAAGGCGTACCACTCTCAGAAATCTCAAAGGTATATGTCCTTGGCTTACCATGGATGTTTAAATTCATTTGGGCGCCGTTAGTCGATCGCTTTTCTCCTTTCAAACAAATTGGACATTATCGCAGTTGGATCTTCCTTATGCAGACGATTATGATCATTTGTTTGCTATCCATCTCATTCCTTTCTATTGAACATCACTTATATGCCATCATAAAACTTGGTCTTATTTTTTGCTGTGCTTCTGCCACTCAAGATATTGCTGTTGATTCCCTATCAAGTCTTGAGTTTGATGACCATGAACGTGCTACGCTCAACAGCGTACAATCTTCTGGTGTACTTTTTGGAAATATCCTCGGAGGTGGTATTATCCTTATTTGCTACCAATATATTGGTTGGACAGGTGCCCTATTAATGATTACTGCTGTCACTGCCATTTCATGGATACAACTACTCTTCTTTACAGAAACTTCAGGTCTCAAAGAGGATATCGTCAGCATGACAACCACATTCTCTCGCTTTTTCAAGGTATGGAAAGGCACAGGACTTTGGTTCTTCGTCATTATTTTTGTGGTTATGGGATACTCTGTACTCTTTGGTATCACCAAACCAATGTTAGTAGATAAAGGACTTACATTAGCAGAAATCGGCACGATGACTAATCTATTTGGTTCCGTTATGGGGATTATTGGAGGCTTCACTGCTGGGATTCTTATAAAAAAAATAGGTCGTCAACAGGCATTACGATTTTTTCCACTATTCCAGCTCTGTGGCTTAATGCTCTACTTCCACTTTATCCACAGTGATAGTATGCTCTATATGTACTTTACAATTGCTTTATACTATACATTCTTTACGTTCAATGCCGTTCTACTCACCACATTAATGATGGATCGCTCATCAAAAAGTACCACCCCCGGAACTGACTATACAATTCAATTTGCAATGGTCATGATTTTTGGTAAATTCAGCGCAGGATTCCTTATGTATGCTGCACATACATTTGGTTACACTATGGTCGTATGCTTTGCCATTACAAGCACCTGTATTGCAATAGGGGTTATTTACAGGCATTTAAAATATACTCAATATATTGATTGATATCCCATATAACAAAAATCAATTGAACACTAAGTAGTCAATCGTCTTTTTATCATTGATTATATACTCTTACTTCTCACTTCTTACGCTTTGCCCTTGGGTGGGATTTTTCATAGACCTTTTGTAGGTGTTGATGATCTAATTTTGTATAAATTTGGGTGGTTGTAATATGACTATGCCCCAATAACTCTTGCACGGCTCGTAAGTCTTGAGATGATTGTAATAAGTGACTGGCAAAACTATGTCGCAACACATGGGGGTTCACGGCTTGATTTAACTGGCTACTCAAACCATAAATTTCTAATGCTTTTTGTACAGTTCTTGGATTAATTCTCCCCCCTCTAGCGCCTAAAAACAACGCATACTCACTATTATCCACTGTTTTTTCACTCACATATAAAGGGCGAACCTCCAACCATGCATTCACTGCATCAATTGCCATCTGTCCCATCGGCAAAATACGTGTTTTCTGTCCTTTCCCTGTAATGGTTAATTCTTTTTCTTCTAAATGAATCCACCCCACTGAGCGATAATCTTTTGTTTGGTGATACTGATAGTCCAAACCAACCAATTCGGACAAACGCAAACCACTTGCATAGAGCAATTCAAACATGGCTTGATCACGTTTTAGACGGTTAAAATCTGTTTGTGCTAATGTTTTAGGTGATAATAAAGACTGTGTTTGATCAACCGACAATGCTTTTGGAATGGGTTGTGGTACTTTAGGCGCTTTAACACCTGTCGTTGGATCTAGTTTTAAAACATGCCCAGTTTTATACCAACGATAAAAAGATCGCCACGCTGATAAAACACGAGATAAACTTTTAGGTTGCATACCTGACTGATGTAATTTTGCCAAGGCATACCGAATCTCTTGAGAAGTCAGCGTATCAAATAATCGATTGGGATAAAGTTCTAATAAACGCTCAACGTCATGTTCATAAGCAATACAGGTTTTTTCAGAATAGTGTTTTTGAGTTCTTAGATAATGAACCCAATCATTTAAGATAGCAACAGATGATTGTGCCATACAACATCACTCACACTATAACCATTTAGCCAAAAATGCACTAATAGATTGCCCCAAAACATCTAATAATTCTGTATCATCACTACCTGCTTCAAATGTTTGAGGATCATCACTACCAAAACTTAACAAGCCAAATACTTTATTTTTAGCACGTAAAGGCACCACCACAATAGACGCTGGTTTTTTTCGATACCATTTATGAATTAATGGATTAGAACCACACAATGGTTTCTCTAAGGTACGTGCATAGGCAGGCAAACTCAAATCTCGTGTATGATAAATAATTTCTTTTGAATGACGCAATCCCCAAATACGAATCTTAGGATCCAAGTTAGGATAACAAGCCCTTAATGTTTTTAGAACCAACTTAATAGGTTTATCATCATCTGGCGTACCCAATAATCGAATACAGAAATCTTGCATCATCTTAAGCATCTGAATATTATGCATGACATTATCATGCAACACCTGATAATCAGACATCAATTTATGATTATATTCTCGCAAAGTCTCAATTTGACGAAGTGATAAAGGAATCATATCTCCCACATCAGGGTGAGGTACTTCTAAATCCACAAACACATCAGGATACTTCATCATAAAATCAGGATGTGTTTTTAAAAATTCTGCTACGTCTTTTGCTAATAACATCTTATGATTCCTTTTAATGGATATAAACAATAAATTTATAATACACTTTAAATAAATTAAGTAAGTAATGATATATTAACAAAAATCACCACTTCAAACAAATAAAGTGGTGAAAATTCGTTTTTTAAATTGAAATCTGTATTATTCAATTGAAGTGATATTTTCTAAGTCAATTTCTCGTTGACGTTGACTACAAGGACGATCACAGCTACACGCCTTTTCAATCCCCATGCTCGATAGACCTCCACAGCTACCCTGCACACGACGACCACGTAATAAACCAACCGACATCATTAAAATAACACCGGCAAAAATAATAAAACACAATATAAATACAGAAAACCACATATTATTTACCCATCATTTGATCAAATGCAGATGAGGTATAGACTTTTATCTCTGTATTATTTGCATCTGTCGCAAGAATATATACAGGGATTTTCTGTTCCTCAACAGCCTTCAGTGTTTTATCTAAACCTAATACGATAAAACCCGTTGCAAGACCATCTGCCATCATACAGTCCTCTGCCAATACAGAGATTGACAAGATACGACCCGTCGCCGCCTCACCTGTTTGTGGCTTAATCTCATGAGAGAATGTCTTGCCTTTGTTCTTAAAGAAATTACGATAAGTACCACTGGTTGCAATACTGGTATCTTTGAGGGTCAGTATTTTATCTACCTTTTTAAGGGTCTTTGGATCAGGTGCTTCTACTGCCACATTCCATTGCCCTTTTACGCGTAATTCACCACCAATATCCACTAAGTAGTTACGCACACCTTTACTTTCAAGTAACTGTGCTACTTTATCTACACCAAAACCCTTAGCAATACCTGATAAATCAAGATACACCCCTTTTTGAGTTTTTTGAATACGATATTGATTGTCAGATTGTGTTACCTGCCATTTATTCATACCCACCAAAGCACGTGCTTTTGCAATGGCTTCTGCACTTGGTGGTTCTTTGCGAACACCTTTAGGTCCAAATCCCCAAAGATTCACCAAAGGTCCCACTGTAATATCAAACGCTTTATCTGTCATTTGATGGACTGTACGAGAAGCCTCCAAGACCTTAGCAAAATCTTGACTAATATTGACCGATTTTGAAACGTCCTCTAAATGGTTAATTTGAGAAATTTCGCTGTCTTTTTGATATGTGGACATCTGACGATTAACCTCAACCAATGTAGAAGCCACTTCCTCTTCTATTGTGTCCTCTAATGTTCGGAAATCAACCCCATCTTCAGGAAATACCTTATAGGTCACATGGTAAGTTGTCCCCATGGTTTGACCCTCAAAAGCATTCTCTTGAATTTGCTTATCCTCTAAAGTACGCAACCAATAAAGCGACCCTGCCATACCAATCATAATGATCAATGGCGAAAATTTTCTCAAAAACTCAGACACATTAGCCTCCAAAATCGTCAAAAAAGATGTTTTCTCGCTCAACCCCAAGATCTAACAACATATTTGTAACTGATGTATTCATGATCGGAGGTCCGCACATATAGAATTCACAATCTTCTGGCGCCTCATGGTCTTTAAGGTAATGTTCATATAACACATTATGAATAAACCCAGTATAACCATCCCAATTATCCTCTGGTAAAGCATCTGATAATGCAACATGCCATGTGAAGTTTGGAAATTCTTCCTGTAGTTTATCAAAATCTTCCACATAAAACATCTCACGACGAGATCTTGCACCATACCAAAATGTAATTTTTCGTTTCGAGTTGAGTCGTTTGAGTTGATCAAAGATATGAGAACGCATCGGCGCCATACCTGCACCACCCCCAACAAAGACCATTTCATTGTCAGTATCTTTTGCAAAGAACTCACCAAATGGACCACTAATGGTGACCTTGTCACCTGGCTTTAAAGACCAGATATACGAAGACATTTGCCCCGGTGGCACGTCTGGATTTCTTGGTGGTGGTGTTGCAATACGCACATTCAACATAATGATGTCTTTTTCTTCTGGATAAGACGCCATAGAGTATGCGCGCAACACAGGTTCTGTCACAACCGACTCATAACGGAATAAGTTGTATTTTTCCCAATCTTCACGATATTCCTCTGGAATATCAAAATCAGCATATTTAATATGATGTGGTTCTGCCTCAATTTGAATATAACCACCTGCACGGAAAGGCACCTCTTCTCCCGGAGGAATCTGAAGCACAAGCTCTTTAATAAAGGTTGCTACGTTATCATTTGATTTAACAGTACATTCCCATTTACGCACACCAAAGATCTCTGGTTCCACCTCAATTTCCATATCGGTTTTAACATTGACTTGACATGCCAAACGACAGCCCTCTTTAGCTTGACGCTTTGTAATATGAGACGTCTCAGTCGGTAGAATATCACCACCACCTGAATGTACTTTGACTTTACACTGTCCACAAGAGCCACCACCCCCGCATGCACTCGGGATAAAAATACCCTTGTCTGCGAGCGTGTTTAATAATTTGCCACCTGCGGCAGTTTCAATACTTTTTTCCTCGTCATTATTGACAAGAATCTTAATGTTACCTGAGCTGACGAGCTTTGATTTTGCCATCAGGATCAATGCTGCTAATACAAACAGCATCAAGGTTAACATCACAATACCTGCTATGATTTCTAACATGTCCGCTCCTTATAACTGAATACCTGAGAAAGACATGAAGGTCAAAGCCATCAAGCCCGCAGTAATAAATGTAATACCAATGCCACGCAAACCAGCAGGCACATCTGCATATTTGAGTTTCTCACGAATACCCGCCATTGTGACAATCGCAAGCATCCAACTTAAACCAGCGCTAATGCCATACACAACGGACTCTGTGAAATTATAATCACGTTGCACCATAAATGAGACACCACCAAAAATCGCACAGTTCACGGTAATCAATGGCAAGAAAATCCCTAACGCATTGTAGAGCGCCGGTACATATTTATCCAAGAACATCTCAAGAATTTGCACCAAGGCAGCAATCACACCAATATAAGCGATGTAACCTAAGAAGCTTAAATCAACCCCTTCAATCAGGGCATTTTCTTTAAGAACGTAAGTCACTACTAAATTATTCACAGGTACTGCCAATGCCATCACAATCGTCACAGCAACACCCAAACCAAATGCAGTAGATACCTTCTTAGAAACCGCCAAAAATGTACACATACCAAGGAAAAATGACAACGCCATATTTTCCAAGAAAATGGTTTTAACCACTAAACTAATATAATGTTCCATGATTTAGGCCTCCTGTTGCTCTGGCTTCCATGTACGGACAGCCCAAATAATCAAACCTATCAAGAAAAAGGCACTCGGTGCTAACAGTAATAAACCATTAGGGACATAAGAACCACCATCATTGACGGTCGTTAAAATCACATGACCTAGAATCTTACCTGAACCTAAGAACTCACGAAGAGAAGCAATAATAATTAACAGTAATCCATAACCAAGACCCTGTCCCAAGCCATCTACAAAACTAATTACTGGAGGTTCTTTCATAGCATAGGCTTCTGCACGACCCATCACAATACAGTTGGTAATAATTAAACCAACAAACACAGATAGCTGTTTAGATAAACCATATGCATAGGCTTTAAGTGTCTGATCCACAACAATCACCAAAGAGGCAATAATTGCCATCTGTACAATAATACGAACAGATGATGGAATATGGTTACGAATCAGAGAGATGAAGTAATTAGACAAGGCCGTTACAAGTGCCACTGAGATACCCATTACAATCGCTGTCTCAAGCTTGGTCGTTACAGCAAGTGAAGAACAAATGCCCAATGTCTGCAAGGTAATTGGGTTATTGTCAATAAAAGGCGCCCAAAATACTTCTTTGTATTCTTTCATTGTTGCCATTATTTTGCTCCTAAACCTTTAATTTGACCATTTTTGAGGTTATTCAAGAAAGGTTCATAACCTAGGTCACTAAACCAAAAATCAAAATGTCTTTGAACAGAACGAGATGTTAAAGACGCACCTGTCAAAGCATCCACCTGATAAGGACTGGTTTTATCTGCACCACCTTTAACCACCTTAATGGCAAGCTGGTTATTCTCATTGAAAAGTTTTTTACCTTCAAATTGTTTTTTCCAACGTGGATTTTCAACCTCACCCCCAAGACCGGGTGTTTCACCTTGGTCATAGTAGGTAATCCCTTGAATTGTATTGCCATCTAATGAGATAGAAATAAAAGCATACATCATCGACCAAAGACCTGTCCCGTTGTAAGGCAAAATAATTTGATCGTATTGTCCATCTGTATTTTTAACAAGATAAATCTCAACTTTTTTTGATAAGTTACGAATTTTCACTTTATCTTGATCAGGCGTTAAAACAACATACTCACCTGGCGTTTTTAAGGCTGCTTTAACATCATAACTCTTGCCTTGTGAGATTAATTTTTGAGTGAGTTCAAGATCAAATTGACCTATTTTAAGATTAAGCACACGAGGCTCAATACGATTTTTGAATGTTGTTAAAATGTCTTTATTGGACATATTAGGTGCCAATAATTTAGAAACACTCAAAATATTTCTTTGACGATCAAGCACCTTTTGTTCTTTTTGTTTAGATTTTAGACCTACAGCAGCACCTGTTACAAAAACAGAACAGACTAAACTGGTGGCAATGACCATAAACAAGGTCTTTTTGACTGATTCATTTGAATTAGACATTGCGTTTTCTCCTTCTGTTGATGTTAGAGCGTGTCACCACATAGTCAAACAATGGTGCAAAAATATTCGCAAATAAGATCGCCAACATCATGCCCTCTGGATAAGCTGGGTTAATAACACGAATTAATACTGCCATGGCACCAATCAAAATACCATACGCCCATTTACCTTTGTCGGTAAATGAAGCTGATACAGGATCTGTCGCCATAAAGAACATACCAAACGCGAAGCCACCCAAAACAAAATGCCAATACCACGGCATGCTAAACATAGCATTCGTATCTGAACCAATGAAGTTGAAGAAACTTGCAAGTGCAATCATACCCACCATCACACCTGAAACAATACGCCATGAAGCAACACGTGCAAAGATAATAATGGCACCACCAATTAAAATCGCTAAGGTCGATGTTTCACCAATCGCACCCGGTATAAAGCCAAAGAATGCATCCCACCAAGTAATTGGATCTTGTGTGAAAATATTTGTAAGACCTTCTGCCCCTGAGCCATACCATTGTGCTAGGGGGGTTGCCCCTGTATAGCCACTGACAGCAACCCAAACTTGATCCCCTGTCATAAAGGCTGGATAACTAAAGAAGATAAACGCACGACCTGCTAGGGCAGGATTCATAAAGTTGCGACCTGTCCCGCCAAACAATTCTTTTGCGATCACCACACCAAATGAAATACCTAATGCAGCTTGCCACAAAGGCAATGTCGGAGGAAGAATTAATGAGAATAAAATCGAAGTGACGAAAAACCCTTCATTAATTTCATGACCACGAATAATCGCAAATAAGACTTCCCAGAATCCACCCACAATAAACACAAGAATGTAAATAGGTAGATGGTAAATCGCCCCCAACACCATTTTTCCGATCAGCCCAGATGTCAATGGGTTAAAATCAACCCCTAAAAACTGAGCTAACTGATAGTGCCAGTTAGAATCGATAATCGTTTGACTGCCTGCAATGGCAGGAATGGCTTGTGCACCTATGTTGTACCAACCAAAAAACATCGCCGGAAAAGCACACATCCACACCAAAATCATCACACGTTTCATATCCAAAGCATCTCGGACATGAACCGTTCCCTTGGTCACTGACCCGGGTGTATAAAAGATAGAATAAACTGCTTCAAAAAGTGGGTACCAACGTTCGTACTTTCCACCTTTTTCAAAGTGTTTTTCTGCTGAATGAAAAAAGTTTTTTAAGCCCATATTAGCCCTCTTTTTCAATGATAGTTAAGCATTCTCGTAAATAACGACCGTAATCATATTTGCCTTGGCAAACATAAGTACATAGTGCAAGATCTTCTTCGTCTAATTCTAAACAGCCAAGCTCTTGAGCCTCGTCTGTATCATAAGAAAGTAAGTCTCGCAATAAAGGGGTCGCTAAGATGTCTAATGGCATCACTAATTCGAATCCGCCTAACGGAACCATTGAACGTGGGCTTCCGTGAGTTGATGTTGTGAAATCTAAGAGACGTCCTATTTTAAGAGAACCGATAGTTGTTCTTGTAATTGTGTGTGTTGTATTTTTTGTAGATAACCAACCCATAAATCGTTGCTTATCGTCTTCGTGCAACACACTGATTTGACGATGATAACGACCTAAGAATGGTAACACCTCATCTGCTGTTCGACCATGTAATATGGAACCCGACACAATACGATGACCTTCTGAATCCAGATGGTCTTTTGATAAGGCAACGACATCAGCGCCTAATGATGTCTTAATCAATGTTGGCTCAATCACACCGGGACCTGCGAAAGACAAGACACGATCTGTAAAGATCTGCCCTGTTTTGATTAAATGTCCCATTGAAACCACATCTTGTGGATCAATATGCCACACTGTACGATTAATACTCACTGGATTTAAGAAATGAATATGCGTACCCACCAAACCCGCAGGGTGTGGGCCACTAAAGGACGCTAATTCAACAGCAGGAATATAAGACAAATCAGGTAATTGCGCATCAGGATTGCTGACCACAAAAACTTTTGATGTCAGCTTAGACAATGCCTCAACACCTAACTGAAAAAACGCCTCCTGCCCCTGTAGCACAACCATTTGATCAGCCGCTAACGGGTTAGTATCCATCAAATTCACAAAAATCGCATCTGGAACAGCGTCCGAGTTAGGAATTTTGCTGAATGGGCGTGTTCTAAAAGCTGGCCAAAGACCACCCTCTAATAGGCGAGACACGAGATCTTCTCTGGACACTGTGTTTAAATCCATCGGTTCAAAAAGTTTCTCTTCTTGACCTTGAATTTCAATCACAATCCCCAAAAATACGCGTCGTTCACCACGCACAATATCTTTGACAACACCACTGGCTGGAGATGTAAATACAATCTCTGGGCGTTTTTTGTCGATAAACAACGGTGATCCTTTGACAACAGAATCCCCGACCTTGACCTGAAACTTTGGTCGAACATCAATATAATCAGAACCGAGTAAGGCGATACGCTCCGTATATTGAGTACGACTAATCAGTTGCTTAGGTGCTCCTTTAATTGGAAGGTCCAATCCTTTTTTAATCGTAATCATGGTTTTATCATCATTTTTTTAAAATCTAATTCTTCATTATAACAGAATGTATAAATTTGTATATATTTTTTACAATAAATCTATACGACTTGTTACGTTAATAGCATCATGTTATTTAAGGTGTTATGTAGAATAAACGGTGATGAGGCACAATGGAAATAATTATCAAAAAATAATGAGGGCGAAAAAAAGAGGTGATGGATAACCATCACCTCAAGTTCAAACATATTTACTGTTTAATCGTTAGCTTACCATTGGTATCCAACAGAACCACCGACCATCACACCACTATGGATACCTGCACTACCAGTAAATTTATACAACACTTTACCAGCATCAGATACACCCGAGATACCTACTGCAACAGCAGCATGACCTTTGTAGTATGA